>WBZN01000024.1_pt1 | contig 258572 bp, 243 predicted proteins | sample 5204281 | NCBI WGS metagenome assembly WBZN01 (sample SAMN12344347, study PRJNA552823) | activated sludge metagenome | biome: Activated sludge suspended growth; feature: Nitrification reactor; material: Wastewater; isolation source: activated sludge from nitrification reactor of wastewater...
GATGAATTTTAACGTTGAAAACGACGAAATTCTACTTCACCCAACGGGTGATTTCGAGGAATTATGCAAATATCTGATTTGTCGAAAATTTATTGAAAATCTAAGATTGAACTTTCAGATTACGGTTTCTGAGTAAAGCCGTTTTCGGCGAAGGATCAACGACTTCCCCGCCCACAGGACGCAGAATGTGACCCATAATGTGGCGTAGAAAAAAGAAGACGTCATTTCATGGACCCTTTAACGTACACACGAGTTCGCTTCTTGCCTTTAGCTTTCAATTTTTTCTCTGAGACCAGAGTTTCCAGATCCCGCTCAACTGTTCGCCGGGGAACTTCGTCTAACAATGCCAGCACGTCTTGAATTCCGAATTCCTTCTTCCGACCGGCTAAACTCATAATTTTTTCGCGCCGCGCTTCGGGTTTTCGGTCCAAACTTTTCCGTACTAATTTTTTGCTATTCGCTACGACGTTCTCAGCAGAGACTGCGAAACATTCCGCCAGATATTCGACGATAGGATTAATAGATCCAAGAGATTTGCACTGTCTGATCGTGGAATAATATTTATCTCGAGTCGCCATGATGGCGGTTTCACTGGGAACAAATCGGGCGACTTGCTCGCCACTTTTCAGCAATAGCAAATGCTGCATGAGACGCATCGTTCGCCCGTTACCATCAGCAAAGGGGTGAATGGCAACAGCCAGATAATGAAACGAGAAAGCTCGTACGAAGGAATTCGTGTCGGACTGATCATCAAGCCACTTCCAAAGGTCCGTTAACAGATCATTTAAAAAATGTGGCTCAGGGACGTCATCAATTTTCTTGCCGGTGTTTGCATCAACGATATCGACTTGGATGGTTCTGACGTTTCCCCATTGCTTCTTGTCATTCAGGCGATCTTTTGTGACTAGCTTCTGAACGTCACACATGTCGCCGAGTTTTATTTTTTTTGTTTCATCCGCCAACGTCTCGACGTAATCGAGAGCATCGCTATAATTTCTAACTTCTATAACGTCCTGGTCCGGCGCCTGATCTCCGCTCTCTTCGAGAGCTTTCGTGACCCCTCGCTCTTCAAGTTTGTTCCCCTCAATTTGATTCGAGTAAGTAATGGCCAAGATCTTCGCTTGTCTCAGGAGCTGAACTTCAAGTGGGTTACCGAGATACTGTTCGATATACGGCCGAGTGGCCGCAATTCTCATGAGCAATTGCACAATCTTGTCCGAATAATCGAACTGATAAGGAATCTTGTGTCGATCAAAAGCGGGATATTTGGACATGAGCTATTATCCGCCATTTTTCCGCCACTGTAAAGCTGGCAGATAGCGAATTCCGCCATTTTTCCGCCACAATTTAAATGGCGGAAAGCTACTCAAAGTGAGACTTTAGGCTGATCAGATGTAGTGATTTGTATTGTTCAAATAATCAAGATCAATGATTTCAATAGCTTAACAAAAACTGGATTTATACAGTTAGGAATGGCGCACCAGAAGCTCACGATAGGTTCCACAATCGTTCTCTTCAAGCACTTCATACGATAGTGCTTCCCAATAATTCTCGACCTTTAAAAATTTCCCTAGGCGATTACGAATCTCAGAGTTCATAGGTTCTGACTTGTAACTTGTTTTCTTGTCTCGGTCGATCGTTTGTGCGATTGCTTGGCAATTTTGGGTCCTTCCAAGCTAATTCTTGCCTGCGCCCGGCACGCGCGCAGAAATCATTTAGTCATTGGCTTAGATTATCACCTTGTCACCCTTTGTTGTCGCCCTGTCATTCTGATATTTCAAAATAATGGCTCAAGATTTTGCCAAGCACGGGTTTCTAGAATCTGATGAACACGAGAAAAATCGATCTTCTGGTCCGTCAATGCCGAAGCTGCGTGTGCCAGAAGTGATGTTCGGAGAAGGTTATCACTTTCCCCTACCTGTATGGTGGTTTTTTACTGGCCTTGGTGCAGCGGGGGTCCTCGCGTTTCTCATACGTGGGAAAGATCGAGTTCTTCTTGAGGTTCGTTCAGATGGCGCGATATTCGTTTCAATAAATGGTTCGAAACCTGCCTACGCTCATTGAAAGGGCTTCGTGAATCATGGGTCGAGTTTTCTACTTTGGGGCGCGGACGGGCGCTACCGACTCGTCGTTCCTCGGTCAGCTATAAAAGAAGCAGATGATATTGCCCTTCTTGAGCGGACCGGAATTTCTTCACTCCAATTACAGGCGGGCCAAGAAGGTCTGATTCAGCTGAAGGGATGATCTCTTCGTCCGAACAAAATCCCTCGTATTCCATGCAGGGCCTAGTCAGGATAGTGCGTTAGTCGGTTGCAAAATAAGGGCAATTTGTTTTCTGGGCAGAAACGAATTGCGCTTCTAATGTTGGAGTATGGCTTGGCTATTACTTTCGCTATTTTTGATTTCTGGTTGTAGTTCCCAGGCGTTGCGTCGCGAGGGACCTTCCCAATGCTTCCTTGGAGAAGAACTCAAATGCATCGAAGACATTTCGGTTCAGTATTGCAGCTGTGTTGCGCCAAAACCAAAAAGGCCGTGATCTAAAAATTCATTCCAACTTTTAACTTAGCGGGCCTCTCCCTTTTTACGGAGAGCCGCTCTTTCAGCTGAAACCGAACCGTGACTGCATTTTGCGATCACTGAAATATTGATGAAATCAGATTCAAAAAAACAAACTAATTAAAATGGCCGAAGGAATATCAAGTTTGATGTAAATTGTCAGGTCCGCTTTTTTTACCGCTTTGGCGCTCACCTAAATGGTGATTCTAGGGTCTGCGCTTAAAATTAATACTGGCAAAGAAATCACTGGTTTTAGTGGACTGCAATCCGCTAATCCGGGTGCCATTCGAGAGTACTTGGAGGGTGTACTCTCTTTCTTTGTTCATTCTCTACTTCGCCCCATGGCAGACGGCCTCGACGTTATTGCCGTCTAAATCAATAATGTACGCTGCATAGTAGTTCTCATGATAAGGACGAATGCCAGGCTTACCGTTATCTTTGGCTCCGTGGCGAAGAGCCACATCATAAAACGAATCAACAGCCCTTCGGCTCTTCGCTAAAAAAGCGATATGAACCTTTCCAACTCGCTGTTCACTATTAAGCCAAAAAAAAGACTCCCCACTTTTTGATCCAAATCCAACCCATTCAGAGTCTTCATAAGAAATCTTGAATCCGAGTTCTTTAAAAACTTTTTGGTAAAAATCTCGGCTCTTTTTAAAATCCTTTACGCCAATTGATACGTGATCGAGCATGGGAAATCTCCTTTCATTGATTGAACGCCACTAAAATCCAGATTTTATGCCAAGAAGTTTTTCGCTGAGTTCCCAAGAATGCCTCGCTGATTTGGAGTCAATCGCAAAAGGCATGACGCCAGGAATTCTCGTCGCATCTTCCGGCGCCCAAGTGGTTGATGGATCTGAATCATCGATTGGTGCCACGTCACAATTTTCACAATAAACACCGCCGATGCCACTGAGCTGTGGGGACATGCTCCGAAGCCATTTCTCTTTTTAAACTATTTCTTAACGTAGTCATTCGTTGCTCCTATTCACTAGTTATATTAAGCCAGCCGACCTTGGCGAAATAGTTCTAAGCTGCCATTTAACTGTACAATCCTGCAATTCTTATGAAGCTAAACCAGAGCTTATGGCTTGGTAGGCCGGAAAAACCTCAGGAAAAGAAGCCGAATGGCCTTACTTTCTTTTGCAGAATTAGGTGTTTTTAGCGGATTATTTCGGGTTAGGCGCTATAATCTCATATGGCTCATAGTAATGAGCAGCTTTTAAAGTTGATAGGAGACAGAAATGAAAAAAAGCGACACTTCGGCGGTTACAAGAAATTTACAGCAACTTCTGCAAATGGGTCTTAGGGTCGCCAAGCAGGATGGATTTAATCAGACCTCAGTTCCCTTCTTTGAAATCTTTCGGAGCTCAAGCCCCGTGAAAATGATTCCCATTATTCTAGAACCGTCTTTTTGTGTGATTTTGCAAGGAACGAAGAAAATTCTATTAGAGAAGAACATTCTTGAGCACCGAGCAGGCGACTGTCTTGCGGCGATCATTGATGCCCCGGCATCCGGTCAAATCATTGGAGCAAGTAAAGCAGCGCCATACATCGGTTTAAAGATTGCTTTCTCAGTGGAAGATATAACGTCTGTTGTGAGCGAAGCAAAAATTAGCTTTGCTACGAGCACAACAGCAAAAGTGACAACAGGCGCTTTCATTGGAAAAGCGGATCAGAAACTCCTGGCGCTCTTTGCAAAGTTGCTTCTTCTGCCCGAAAATAAAGACGATGCGATTTTTCTCGCAAACCTAATTAAAAAGGAAATGATTTTTAGGCTGCTCAAAAGCCAGCATGGGCATCTTCTTTACCAACGATTTTTATTCGATAGGCAATCGGATGGGATTGGAAAAGTGATCTCGTGGATTAAGGATAATTATTTCGAACCACTTTCGATTGAGAATTTGGCCAAAGAGAACCACATGAGTATTTCTTCGCTGCACCACAAATTTAAAGCCATCACAATGATGGCACCACTTCAGTACCAAAAGGAACTGCGACTTCAGGAGGCAAGACGACTCTTGCTCAACGAATCACTGGACGTCACCACCGCCGCAATGGATGTCGGATACGGAAGTCTGTCACAATTTCACCGTGAATATAGAAAGCGTTTCGGCGCAACTCCGTTCAAAGATATGAAATCCGTAGTGAAAGAACAAGGGCGCCGATCAAAGATTATCTAACCGCGCTGAACGAGAGAGCAGAGTAAGTCTGCAACCACTCCCTCTTATCAACAGCGTAGGGGGCCAGTTCCAACGCCATTTGCTCCCCGGAAATTTTCATCTCACTTTGAGACTTTTTGAATTGTTGCAGACCTGCTGTCGAATTTATTCTGCACACTCGTCGAAATCTTAACGGTTCTCTCACTGCTCAATGGAATGGGCCTCGGTACATTCTTTGAAGTGACAAAAGGATCTGCGGAGGTGTTCTTGAAATCAATCGCGTGCTGGGCTCTTCTTTTTTTCTCTCTGGGCTGTAACAAAATGGGAATAAAAGAAGTGAATATGCAAACTTCGACCTTGTCAGGGACTCAGGCCATTGAAAAACTCAACACCATCACGCGCAATGGCGCATCCCAGTCATTGAAAATTCATTTTGATAGTTTGGATGCGGCCTTTCTTCTTTCGGTCACCAACTCGGCCAAGTCGTATTGCGTGGCAGGAACAAGCTGCTCCGCTGCGCCTTTTCAACAATCCATGGTTTCTATCGGTGGATACGGTCACCTCTCGGGGACTTCACTTGATTCGACGGTTCTTGATCAATTGCATTTAGATGTGACCTACGACCCTCAGTTGAGCAATGGGAATTCTTGTTTGACAAAGGCGCAGGAGGCCTTGAGTCGCGGTTTACAATTCAATATCGAAGGGAGTGTCCAGCTGATTCCCATGGATGCAACCAACGAGTCCGGCGCGAGCGCGGCCGAACCATCTGAAAACGACAGTCAGACTGTTGGGACTTTGGTTTCGAAGGCCCAAGCTGTCAACCAAGGCTATATGCCGATGCCCCTCTTCGCAAACCCGTGGGTGGGAGCCGTTCTGAAGTCCATTGACAGCTGCAGCGAGGGCGACGCCGCACTGGCCCCGCCACCCCCTCCCAACGTCAATTCAAACCCTGGTGGAACGGTTTGCACTATGATGGCCTTGCTCTGCGCTGACGGCACCCCGGCCCCTCGCGATCCCGTCAGTTGCAATTTCCTGCCTTGCGCTAAAAAATAGGGACCGGAGAGATCCGGTCGCTCTCTACCAAAAAAAACTGACCAATCTAGATTTGCTCTTGTGAAAATGGCAACTCACCACTATCCTTCACTTTGTGAAAAAGAGCCTTCAGACGTCTATTCTATTTACGATTATTTTTTCGCTTACGGCCGTGCTGTTGGGTAACTCCCTCTCTTTTCATTTGGAAGATTTTTCCGTACATACAAAAATCTCGTCACCTGCCCCCATCGCTTCTCTTGAGGTCCAGAATCAGGCCTCTGACGAGAAAGATGTCGATCCTTGCCTCTTTGGCTTTTGTCATCTTGGACATTGTGCCGTGCTCTTAATTCCATCCATGCCCCAAGTTAATGTCACCACTCTTGTATCGGCAGCTCACTTTTTCCAAAAGTTCAATCGGGTCGATCGATCCCTTGATGTGCCTTACCAGCCCCCTCGATTCGCCTAATTAGTCCGAAATTCCTCCCCAAATAACTCACAATTTATAGGTGCTCTATGTGTTTTTTTATAAAAGTCGTCGTGCTTTTGTCTGTGCCGATGTTTGCATTCACGCAAACGGAGACATGCGGAAGGATTGCTGACTTTAGACAAATTGTTTCGTGTGCCGAAAAAAATTCTCCTGACGTTCTAAGAGCTCAAAGTCTCCTGGAAGAAAAAGGGGCTTTAGTCCAAGCCTCAACGCAACTCCTTAACCCCGAACTTTCGGCGAACTCCGTTGACGGAACTGCGAAGTCTCAGCGAATCTCCGAAACGGACCTTGCGCTGTCCTTCCCCATCGAGCTTGGTGGAAGGCGCGCCGCTCGGGAGGGCTTCGCACAGAAAGACCTGACGAGGTCTGAAGCTGACTTTTTGAAAGTCCGGGCCGAGGTTCGCAAAGATGTGACCATTAAGCTCGTAAGACTCCGACAAGCTTATGACGAGCTCGAACTGGTCAACGAATCGCTCGCGACATTCAGTCAACTGGTCAAACGATTCGAATCGCGCCCCCTGCTTTCTCCAGAACAAGAGGTCACACTGACCGTGTTCAAAATGGCAAAGGGAGACTACGGGTTGAAGCAAGTCGAGTATGAAGACGAGCTTTCTCAACTAGAATCCTTCCTTCAAGTATCGACAGGACTGCCTCTTGCCGAGATAAAAAAGGCTTTGCCCAAAAAAGTAAAATCCTGGGCAAGCCTTGATTCCAACTCCTCTTCCGTCGAAAAGTCCCCGGCCCTGATGGTCATGCAATCAGAAATTGAAATGGCTCAAGCGGAAATGAATCGAATGCAAGGTGAGACTTGGGGAACGCTGGCTATCGGTCCCTCAGCGAAACTAACTCGAGAGGGTGCCGATACAAATCAGCAATATGGAATCAACCTTCGCGTGCCGTTGCCTATTCTAAGTCTTAATCAAGGCGGAAGAACAGCCGCTGCGGCCTCCGTCAAGTCGGCCGAACTTCGCAAGCAATTGGCATTGAACGCGCTGATGAAAGAACGCGAGACTTTGCTGAAAACCTATGCCCGCTCAAGAAAAGCTCTCGAAGAAATCCCGAGCGGCCATGCACTCGAAGAAAAACATAAAAAGTTGGAAACACTTTTCGCTAAAGGCATCGTCCCCAGCGCCTTGGTTATCGAGGCTCATCGTACAATGGTCGATTTTGAAAAAAATCGGAATGAGCGTGAGCTTAAGGCCATCGAGTCCCTGCTAAGCCTTCAGTTCATCGACGGAAAAAATGTGGAGTTACAACCATGAAAAATATTTTAGTTCTCTTCGTTTGCATCCTCATCGGCATAACCTCAGCTACAGAAGAAGGCCACGAAGAACACGGTGAAAACCCTGGAGTAGGCCCGACCAAGGGAATTACCGCAGCAAACGAACTTGAAGGAATCAAGCTTTCTCCCGAAGCTATTAAAAATTTTGAGCTCAAAACTCTCAAGCTTTCAGGAACGGGCCCTTGGATCGTCCCTCTTTCGGCAAAGGTTTTAACCGGCGAAGAGAGGCATCTCTTTCGTTTGCGAAATGGATTTTACCGAAAGGTCGATTTTTCCATTTTAAGCGAGGACGCAAAAGAAATGAAAATGACTTCTAAGGATCTGAAAAAGGACGACGAGGTCGTCATTCACGGAGTTCCTTTTTTACGAACTGCTGAAATCAGCGCCTTCAGTGGCGTACCAGATGAACATTAATGACAAAGGTTGATCTATGATAAATGAACTCATTCGCTTTTCAGTCTACAATCGGATGCTCGTCTTGCTATTCACGGCCCTCCTTGCCATCGCCGGAATCTTCACGTTCCAGGCGCTGCCGATTGATGCCGTTCCCGACATCACAAACAATCAAGTTCAAGTGAACACCACCATTGAAGGCCTTGCGCCCGAAGAGATCGAGAGGACGATCACGTATCCCATCGAATCCTCGATGCGTGGTTTAGCCGGCGTTGAACAGGTTCGCTCAATCACTCGATTTGGCCTGTCCCAGGTGACCATCGTCTTCAAAGACAGCGTCGACGTCTATCGGGCGCGGCAAGTCGTGACCGAGCGCCTGCAGGGAACTCTCTCTAGCTTACCGAAAGGAGCCGACGCCAAGCTAGGCCCTATTTCGACCGGCCTTGGAGAAATTTATCAGTACGTCATTGATTTCGAAAAGCCAGCGACGACGGAAGATGCACGTCTTCTGCAGCTCATGGAGGTCAAGGCCCTTCAGGAATGGTTTATCAAACCAAGACTCCTTACCGTCGAAGGCGTGGCCGAAATAAACACTTCCGGCGGTTACGGGCGACAGTATCACGTTCAGCCTGACATTAAAAAAATGGCTTCCTACGGAATCCATTTCGAAGAGATTGTCGAAGCCTTGGAAAAAGCAAATAAGAATGTTGGTGGCGGTTACATCGCCCAAACGGCCGAACAATTCTTGGTTCAAGGAGTCGGGTTATTTAAAAACGTGAAAGACATTGAAAAAGTTCCCATCAAACAACTCGATTCTTTCCGAGTGGTTACTATTGCCGATATCGCAAAGGTTCGCTTAGGTAAGGAACTCCGTACCGGCGCCGCGACTTTTAACGGTCAAGAAACTGTTTTGGGCACGGTGATGATGTTGCTCGGCGAAAATAGCCGGACTGTTTCGACCCGCGTGAAAGAAAAAGTCAACGAAATCAGCCAAACTCTTCCTCCCGGAATGGTTTTAACGACCGTCTACAACCGCTCCGAGCTAGTAAACGCCACCCTGGGTACGGTTGAGCATAACCTCTTCATGGGCGCGAGCTTAGTTATCTTGGTCCTTTTCCTTCTGGTGGGAAATATTCGTGCAGCTTTCATTACGGCTTTTACGATTCCCCTTTCCTTGCTGGCTACTTTCTTAGTGATGAAGCCCTTGGGGATCTCGGGTAACTTGATGAGCCTGGGCGCTCTCGATTTCGGAATCATCGTCGATGGAACGGTCATTCTCATTGATAACTGCGTACGACTTATTCAGGAAAAAAGAAGAAGTGTGGGCAGAAAGCTGGCCACCCAAGAAATGCAAGAGGCTGTTATTGGCGCTTCCATTGAAATTCGCCAAGCCGCGGGCTTCGGTCAATTCATTGTCGTCATGGTTTTCTTACCTGTGTTTGCCCTCGTCGGCGTCGAGGGAAAAATGTTTAAGCCGATGGCCGCCACATTTGCTATTGCGGTCCTTTCGGCATTGGTGCTCTCGTTTACAACGGCTCCGGCAATGGCAAGTCTGTTGCTCTCGTCCACCGATGAAGAAAAAGAACCGCGATTTATGACGTGGCTTCGCAACGGTTACAAACCGATTCTTGAATTGGCCTTTCGCTTTAAGATGTGGACTGTCGGCCTGGCGTTAGGTGCCGTCGTGCTCGGAGGCATCCTTTTTAGCACGCTCGGTTCGGAGTTTTTGCCGCAATTAAGTGAAGGATCTTATGCGTTTCACATGATTCGGCCGGTGAATCTAAGCCTCGATCAGTCCCTGGCTTTCCAAAAGAAGGCGGAGTCGATCATCAAGAACTATGCAGAGGTCGATAGCGTGTTCTCCCGGATCGGAACGAGCGAAGTCGCGACCGATCCCATGGGCGTCAATATTTCCGATACCTACATCATGCTCAAATCGAGAGATCTTTGGCCCAAAGCTGAAAGCGGCAAGAAACATACTTACGAAACTCTCGTCACGGCGATGATTGAACGGCTTGAAAAGGAACTTCCCGGTCAAAACTATTTGGCCTCACAACCAATTCAAATGCGATTCAATGAATTGCTTGAGGGAACAAGAGCCGATGTCTCGGTGAAGGTTTTTGGTCCCAGCCTGACAACAAACATGGAATTGGCAAAAAAAATCCAAGATATTGTCACCAAGGTTCCGGGCGCAGGCGACGTCGAAGTCGATCTTGCAGGAACAAGCCCCGTCCTTCGGATTGAACCTCAAGGCGACGCCATTCGGAAATATGGGGCTAACACCTCAGACGTCTTAAATACGGTTTCCATTGCTCTGGGTGGACAAGAAGCGGGATTTCTCTATGAGAATGAAAGAAAATACCCGATTGTGGTGAGACTGGCCGAAGAAGATCGCGTTAACCTTGCGACGATCAAAAATTTGCCCGTTGGCTTAGGCTCCAACTCGACGACCAGCCTTTCCAATCTGGCTCACCTCAAGTTCTCGGAAACCTTTAGCTCGATCAATCGCGAAGACTCGAATCGCCGAGCGGCCGTTTTGATCAACCTCAGGGGCCGAGATACAGAGTCCTTTGTTAACGAAGCTCAGAAGAGGGTCGAGAAATCGATTTCTTTGCCTCAAGGCTATTACGTTCAATGGGGCGGCCACTTTAAAAACTTGCAAGAAGCGCGCACCCGCTTGTTGGTATTAACGCCGGTTACATTGATCCTTGTTCTTTTGATGATCTATGCCGCCTTCAGAAGTGCTGGTCAGACGGCCTTAATCTTCAGCTGTATTCCTTTTGCCCTTGTCGGCGGTGTGATCGGCCTTATGTCGAATGGGCTTCCTTTCAGTATTTCTGCAGGTGTTGGCTTTATCGCGTTGTCAGGAATCGCGGTTCTCAACGGGGTTGTCCTCGTCAATTACTTCAACCAGCTGAAAGCCGAAGGAAAAAGTGGTCAGGACCTCGTCGTCGAAGGAACTCTTATTCGTCTAAGGCCCGTTTTAATGACGGCGCTGGTGGCTGTTTTCGGGTTTTTGCCCATGATGCTCTCGACAAGTATCGGTGCAGAAGTCCAGAGACCACTGGCGGCGGTCGTTATCGGCGGGATTGTCTCCTCAACAATTTTAACTCTCATCGTATTGCCCGTTTTATTTTCGATCTTCGAGAAAAAATGGAGTGGTCGCGTGGCGCATTAAGATTCGGTGCGAAGCTAGGCCTTCGCTTTCAAGACCTCACGGTAAGAAGCCCTGTACATATAGCCCAAGGTCAAATGAACAATCAACATCGCCACTTGGATGTACATACCTTCAGGCATCAGAAAAGCGTGGAACAACACGATGTGAAGGGTGATAGGTGCCAGAATAATCAACGCGAGCGGAACAAAAAAGCCTGAAAGCAGCAAAAAGCCACCGATCAACTCGGTGATCTTTAGAAAGGGGAAGAAATAGCCCGTCGCCATCATGGCAGCCGCGAAAGCTCCGGCCACTCCAGGCATAGGCGGTGGAGGGGGGCTCAGAAAATAGGTCAGACTGCCTGCAAAATACACGAGGCCCAAGAGGATGCGAAGAACGAGTTTGGCGTGTTTCATGATGTGATCCCTTCTTTATTTGAAATAGTTTAATATAATGACCGCAAATCGCAAACTAAAGTGTGATGGCCTCCTGTGTTTTCACACGCGAATTTTGTCAGATTCACGACTGCGCCCGCAAGTCTTGCCAACGTCCCTTCACCTGCTAGAATAACTTCTTAACCAAGGAGTTCCCATGCCCACTATTCCGCGTCGCCGTCTCGGTCAAAATCTGGAAGTCTCTGCTCTCGGTCTCGGATGCATGGGAATGTCGTGGGCCTACGGACCGGCCGACGATCAAGAATCCCTCAAAGTGCTGCAACGGGCCTTCGAAATGGGCGTGAATTTTTGGGACACGGCCGAAATTTACGGGCCTTTTAAAAACGAAGAGCTGCTCTGCAAGGCCATCAAGACTCTTCCGCGGGAAAAACTCGTGATCGCCACGAAATTCGCTTGGCGCTTCAGCGAAAAAAATGAACGCGTGGCTCTTGATAGCTCTCCGCAACATATCAAAAAAGCGGTAGAGGGTTCACTCAAACGCCTCGGCACCGATTATATTGATCTCTATTACCAACATCGCGTCGATCCCCAAACTCCCATCGAAGACACCGTCGGCGCAATGGCAGATTTGGTAAAGGCCGGTAAGATCCGCCACATTGGTTTATCAGAGGCCAGCAGCGGCACCATTCGTCGCGCTCACAAAATCCATCCCATTACAGCCGTTCAATCCGAATACTCCGTCTGGGAACGAGGAGTTGAAGTCTCCGTTCTCCCGACTTTGCGCGAACTCAAGATCGGATTCGTCCCCTACAGCCCCATTGGCCGCGGCTTTCTTTCCGGCACGATAAAAAAATTCGAAGATCTTCCCGCCGACGACTGGCGCCGCACCAGCCCCCGCTTTAGCAAAGAAAATTTCGCGCAGAATTTTGAGCTGGTCACCGAGGTGAAGGCCCTCGCTGACAAAGTTCAAGCCACGCCGTCGCAGGTCGCCCTGGCTTGGATCCTTAAGCAGGGCGAGAACATCGTTCCCATTCCAGGAACGAAACGCCTTCAATATTTAGAAGAAAATTCAACCTCCGTGTTTTTGCAGATCAGTCCCGAGCAATGGGCTCCGCTCGAAAATAAACTCAAAACATTTAAGCCTCAGGGCGACCGTTACACTGCCGATATGATGAAACTTTTGGATCAGTGAGGGCGGTTCTCCTATGACGTTTTTTCTGACTTTCCTTTTGATGTGGTTTCCAGGCCAGGCGAAGGCGGAATCTTCACCTCAGACGGTGACCGAAGAAGGCACCGGTCCGGCTCACGAAGCCCCACCGAAGGTTGGCGAGGTTCGCAATGGGACCCGTGTTCGACGCGAGAACACAAAGGCCTTTCTGTTACTGACTTACTCCCCGATCGATTTGTTGATTCCTGGTAAATACGGCGTGACCTTGGGAATGAACGGCGAAGGGGATAGAACCTGGGAGTTCGAATATCTGCGCGGAAGTCTCTCGGCGCCCTTTGTGTTGAAGGACCTCGGATCGATGACCGACCAAAGATTTTCTTTGATCGGCCGTTCTTACTTTGGCGGAAACAGTTTTAACATCAGCTATGGCCCGAGCTTTTTTGATTTTTCTCTGCATGTGGGGAATGATCTTTTGAATCGGGCGAGCGCCACTTATCCCTCAGCCAATCTGGTTCACCTGCAGGCCGTTGGATTCAACCTGGCCTTCGGTAACAGATGGAGTTTCAAGCATGATATCACCTTCGGTATCGACTGGATCTCGTGGGCCCAACCCGTCTTTATTACGAAGAAAGATTCAGCTTTTTTAAATACCGCGACAAATGACAACGATCGTGACAACGTCGAAACCGCGATGAAGCTGATCTCTTATTTCCCACGCTTCGCACTTTTCAAACTGCAGCTGGGGATGATGTTTTAAGATCTTGAAATCCAGGGGACTATTTTTGCGAACGAGCTTTCTTTCGCAATAAGGGGGCAGATTTCGTACTTGAAGGTTTGCGCGAAGATGAATCGAAAAAGTCCCAGATCATATTGGTTGCACTGGGGCCCTGCTCGCTGAAAAAAGGGATCTGTGTCGGACCGAAGGGCCGACCTGGACCAACAAACTGGGCGTATTTCAGATTGCCCGCAAATCCCGACCACGCGTGTGGCAATCCTTCAATCATAACAAGCTGCCCGCGCGTGCTCCCTCTTTCGTAAAAGCTAGTGGAAAACTTCAATCCGTTCTCTTCGGGCATGGGCTTGGCCGTTGCGGAACTGGAGGTGCCGATAAAGTCCGTCATAATTCGTTGGGCATTTTTGGGGTTCACGACCTTATCCGCACTTCCCTGGATAACGAGAAGAGATCCCGAAAAATCCCGGGGGTGGCAGAAGCTGCTGGTGGCCTTGGTATCGGGAGGGCCTTCTTTCAAAATTTTTTCTCCTTCAAGATAGCTTTGAGCCAGTCCATAAGAGGGGCCCGAATGGAGAGCCGCCGCTGAAAAATCATGGGGGTAGCACGCCAACAAGCCCGCCACCGTAGCGGCGCCCGACGAGATGCCGGTCGCATAAAGAGGAGCCTTTTCGATTTGAAGCATTTTCTTCAGGGACGCAATTTCGTCCATGATATTTTTTAATTGCCCTGAGTCGGCACGCTGGTTTTCGGGTAAAAACCAGTTCCAACAGCCCACGGGATTGGACCCTTCCGGTGCTTGGGGGTAAAACACCACCAAGTTGTTTTTTTCAGCGATTTGATTCCATCCCGAACCCAAAGCCATCGATTCCGCAGATTGGAGACAGCCATGAATGACCACAATCATTCTTGCCTTGGCCGTTTCCAACGTGGGAGGTATATACAAAAGAGCAGCGAAGGCCTGAGTGGAGAAAAAAAATAAAAGGAACAAAGTGTATTTGATTTTCATTTTTTTATCTTACCACGCACGCCGCTCATTTCACTCGAAAAATGAATTGCTTTTAATAGTTATTGCACGCTTAAAATCCATACAATATTTTTAATCTCTTGTGTTAATTCTGTAAAGCCATCAGTTTTCGTGAGCCACAGCTTGCCGACCAGTCTTTCTCCGCTAACGCTGACGCTGACCCTGGCCAAGTCCAGCTCCCTCCTGCCTCAAATTGGGACTTCTCAGTTGTCATTTTATTGAAGATAAATTTCAATTAGCTATCAGAAAAAAACGAAGTCTCCGATGAGTAAGCACCATGAAAAAAATTGGATTTCAGCGAAAGCTCAGCATCAGTTTAGTCTCTATGTCATTAGGTGGAATGCTCATCTGCGGCGGAGCAAGTTATTACTTCATCAGCCGCATTCTCAAGAACGAAGTCTATGACTCCTTGAGTAACCGGGTTAACAACATCCAGTCCACAGTTCAGATTGCCTTAGATTCTGCAATCTCGCGCCAAGATAAAGTTATGGAAAACTGGGCCGCGCAAAATTCCAATAAAATTTCTGTCGACGCATCTGAGCTCACGCACTGGAACGTTGAAAACCAGGCAGATCATTCCGTGGTCGATGTTGATATTCCCAGTTTCAAAGTGGATGGTAAGCCCATTTCTGATCACAAACTCGTGGACCAATTCGCCCGGGAAACCGGAAATGCAATGACTTTTTTTGCTCTGACCCCTCAAGGTTTGGTGCGCGTCTCGACGAGCTTAATCAAAAAAGATGGCACCCGGGGAATAAAAACATTTATTCCCCGAGACTCCCAAGTTGTTAAATCCATCATCGAGGGCAAGCGCTATACAGGTCTCGCGCCCGTTCTGGGAGAGATTTATATCACCGCTTACGAACCTATTTATAAAGACAAAAAAGTCGTGGGCGCCGTTTTCCTAGGATCGCCCGAAATTGCGGTCGAAAAACTAAAAGAACATTTGAAAGAACAAAAAATTCTACAGACCGGCTACTTTTACATCTTAGACAACACCGGAACTTTTGTTTTGCATCCAGCGAAGCAAGGAGAAAATGTCCTGGCGTCAATGGATTTAGATGGACGGCCCATTTTCAAGCAAATCCTAAATATGAAACACGGAATGCTTGAATATCGTTGGCTCAATGCCTCGACAAAAAAGCCACAAGATAAAATTGCGGTCTTTCATTTTTTCCCTGAACTCAATTGGACCATTGCCGCAAGTTTAAATTCCGACGAGGCCTTCGCTCCGTTGATCGATATGCAAAAGGCCATGTCGGGAATCGTAGCTTCATTGACTTTTTTGATGGTCATCGTAAGTCTGCTGCTAGGCAGACCAATGGCGCAGCAACTGGAAAAAGTGGAGGGACAACTCTCAAGCTCTGTTGAAAGCAACTCCCATGATTCAGCTAGCGCCAACAGCGTCTCGCAAAGCTTGGCCGGTGCAGTCGCCCAGCAAGCCACCGCCCTCCAGGAAACAGCGGCGGCCGTAGAAGAAATCCGTGCCACTCTCAGCATGAATCTCACAGTAACAGAGAAAGCGCGTGAAGCCTCTGACCACCTCGCCGCCGCCTCAGAAAAAGGCCGTGACTCTCTCCAGAATCTCGATGGGGCGATCAAAGATATCAATACGACGAATGGGCAAGTCTCGCGCCAGATCGATGAAAGTTTCAACGAAATTAGTCGCATTTTAGATTTGATCTCAGAAATTGAATCCAAGACAAACATGATCAACGAGATTGTGTTACAAACGAAACTCCTCTCTTTCAATGCTTCGGTCGAGGCCGCCCATGCCGGTGAGGCCGGAAAAGGATTCGCCGTCGTGGCCCAAGAGGTTGGTCGCCTGGCCGCCATGAGCGGGACATCCGCAGCTGATATTCAAGCCACTTTGCAAGTGAATCGAGATTCTGTTCAATCCATCATCGCTTCGGCGAAGCAGAAATCCCGGTTGCTCCTGAATGAATCCGCTGAGAAAGTTTCTAGCGGCGTGCATTTGACCGCTGAGTGCAAGACACAATTTGATAGAATGCAGGAAGATATGGATCGGGTTTTCAAAATGATCCAAGACATCGCCACCGCCTCTGCAGAGCAGAGTAAGGGTATCGAAGAAATTTCGAGGGCCATGCTCGAGATTGAAACAGCCACCCAAGAGAGCGCCAGCCTCGCCCAGGAGTCCAGTACTTTAGTGGTCAGTCTGCAATCGAACGCGGCCCTCTTGGACGGAGCTTCGCTGGAATTAAAAAAATTCTTAACCGGCCTCAAAGAAGAAAAAGAGGCCGCCTAGAACTTTTCGGTGAAAGCGATATAGAACTTTCGCCCATTGATGTCGTAAAGCGAATCGTTCACGACATTGGCTCCACCCGTTCCCCCACCCACGTCCATCGGCTGTTTCGCATCAAAGATATTTTTAATACCTCCGGAAATTTCGATCTTTTTCGTAATCTTATAGGCGCTTGAAAAATCGAATTCGTTGAGATCGGAAATTTTTCGATCGATCAATCGATCTTGCACGTTCTGACCGGGAATGGTTCGCAACGAAAGGAGATACATGAGATTTTCTTTTTTCAAACTCAACGAGGCCACGTTTCGCCAGTGCGGCATTCCCCACTCACCCACAACATCTCGTTTGCCGGCGCCTGGAAATCCTTCCAGCTTGTCAAAAACGACATAAGAAAAATCATTCTCAAGGCTCAAACTGTAACCCATAATATTCGGTGAAATCTGATACTCTCCATTCAAATCGATTCCAGAAATCTCTTCCTCTTGAAGATTCAAATTAGGCGCCGTGATCGATTCGATTTCACCGTTTTGATCCCTGACAACTTTCACTCCATAGCGTCCGGGCGCTGTGGGATCCTTGAGCTCTGCTTCCGTCAGATCTTCAAAGTTAATTCCGACAATGTTCGAGACTTTGGTGTACCAAGTATCCAAAGAGAATGAAAAACGACTGCTCGGCTGAACAACCGTTCCTAAACTCGCGGTGAGGGCCTTTTCCTCTTTAAGATCCTTATTACCGCCGCCGATCACGTGAAACTGATTCGCCGTACAGGCCACCGAATTGGACGCACAGGCCTTGCGATCGATGAAAGAGATATAGCCATCCGAAGAGGCTCCATAAAGCTGCGAAAGAGTGGGTGCCTTAAAGCCGGTTCCCACTGAGCTTCTTAGCAAGAAGCCTTCATTGACGTTATATTTCGCCGAAATTTTTGGATTCACCGTCGTACCAAAGTCAGAATAATGGTCCATTCGAGCCGCCAGCGAAACTTCAAACTTATTCGCCAGCGGTAGAGAAACCTCAGTGAAGGCCGACATGATATTTCGTTTACCGCTATCATTCGAACCTGACGAACCGATAATCTCACCATTTGCCGAAAGATCATCCGTCTTTTGAGTCAGACGTTCATCCACCAGACTGACTCCGGCCGCGACTCCGATGGGTTCACCATTCATTTCACCGAAATCCCCCGTGACAACGGCATCCAGCGTTGAAAGGTCCGTTTCGGAGGTTTGGTAGACAGGAGTGATTGCGGAAGACAAGTCCCCCCGGGACCCATTCGCGGCGAGAGGGTCAAACTTTCCATTTTGAATCAAATTATTCAAAGTTGTCGAGTTCAGGTAACCATTGATTCCTTGGTCTTTCCGGTAGATGCGGTTGTAACTGACAGAAACGTCATATTCCCAAACGCTGGTGAAGTTCCCTTTTAAACCCACTAAAGAACCAAAGTTTTTTTCATTGTCTTTGTTATCACGATTGCCGGCTTCCATAAATCGATAAGCAAAGTCCCGTGCATTGGGCTGGCTGGCCGTTCCGCTCGGAATCGAGAACTGACCTGGACCTCCCGGTGCGGGTGCAAAGTTCCATTCTATTTCTTTTGAGACAAAAAAGTTTCGATTGTAAAGTTTGAGTCCCGAATCGAGGCGCAGATTATAATCTGTCAGCAAATTCATCTGCGTAATCGCTGGCCGAATAGAGGCAATTTCGTTGTATCTGAAATAACATTGATTACCATTGCCCGAGGGACTGGGCTTATTCAAATCAGGGGGGCAACCGGGCTGAACGGTCCATTTTCCAGAAGCATCTTTCCACGCACCGGTGGCACCAATGGATGAAAGACCTTCTTTGGTGGCATCCCTGTCCTTACCTAGAATTTTATCGGTGTGGGAGTAATCAAAAACGATGGTCAAATCTGATTTCTCGAATTGGGTTCCATTCAATAGCGAGAGATCGTAGGTGGTGCCCCCTGGTTTTTCCGAACCTGAGACTTTAGAAGAGACCTCGGTTCCCGTGAAATTTTTCTTCGTGACAATATTGATGACTCCACCCAGAGCATCGGAACCATACAGAGCCGAGGCCCCGTCTTTCAAAACTTCAATTCTTTCGATGGCGATTTGAGGAATTAAGTTCAAATCCACGGCCTCTGCAGAAGGATCTTTGGGAAGGCGGTGCCCGTTCAACAAAACCAAGGTTCGCGTATCTCCGAGACCACGCAGGCCGATAGTTGTCGTCGCGGCGGCACTGCTGCCGGAAGCCTCTCGACTGACTCCGTAGGTAGCTAATGTGGAGTCACGCATGGAGTCTGCAGCAGACGTATTCGCGGAGTTCGTCATCGCCTCGCTGCTCACCGTTGTCACTGGCGTCGAGCCTTCTTTCGCGATTCGTTTGATGCGGCTTCCGATCACCTCAACTCGCTCCACCGATTGCGACTCGGGTTTTTTCTCTGCGGTCGTCGTGGCAGCGCTTTCAGAAACTTCTTGCGCTTGCGCACTCGCTGCGAGAAGTAAAATTAAAATCAAAAAATTTTTAAAGGAAGAATTTTTCATTTTTCAATCACTTTCCTAAGGACTTTTGTATGCTAAAGGCAATTTTCTTAAGACCTTGCAGTTTCACGGCATCAATCACCGCCGTTACCATTTCCAGGGTGACCGCTTTGTCCGCGACCAGAATCGCGCTAACCTCCGGATTCTTTTTAACCTCGGCGAGCGACTCGACTTTCAATTCATCAATGCTCAAGGGTTTGTTGTTCACAAAAAGTTCGCCCTCTTTGCCAATCACGATTTTCAATGGATTCTTCGATTTATCTAAATCCGTCGAAGCTGACTTCGGCAGCGAGATATCAATCTTCGGCTGCATCACGAGCGGAGCCGCGACCATGAAGATAATCAATACCACGAGAACGATGTCGACCAGGGGAACAACGTTGATCTCGGCAATTGTTTCGGCGTCATTGGAAGTTGTTTTGGCTGCCATGATTAAACCCCCTTCTTGCTTTTAGAGAACATCAAGCAAAGATCTTTCGTGGCGTCGATGTTAGATAGAATCAAGGCTACTTTTTTCGAGAAAAAGTTAAAGGCAATGACGGCGGGGATCGCCAACGCAAGACCCACGGCCGTCGAAACCAGGGCATGCCCAATGCCCGTCATCACCACCTCATTGCCTTGACCCGGGTGGTTCCCGAGATCGTTAAAGGCTTTCATGATCCCCATCACGGTTCCCAAAAGGCCAATGTAAGGAGCATTCGAAGCGATCGTTCCCAATATATATAAATTGCCTTCGAGCTTCGGCTTCTCTAAAGTCTTGTAGGAGCTGAACAACTCATCGAGCCCTTCAATGCTGTTGTTGTTCAAATAGTTCATCCCGTACTTAAGAGCTTTGCCTTCGACCGTTTGATCGTACTCCGACATCTGCAGCATCTGCCGGGTGTCTTGAGTTTCGATCACCTCTTTGAATTTTTTGCTGATCTTTTTGCTGCTGGACGAGATCTTTTTCAGAATGATCAAGCGCTCAAGGATGATCGACAGGCTCACGATGCTTAAAAATCCCATGAAATAGAGAATGAAGTTCGCGCTCGCCTCGGCAATTTGATAAAGTGATTCCATGATAGTCCCCTTTTGTTATCGTGAATGGTTTTAATTTTTTAGTTCTTCAGTTACTGGATCTGCTGCTCGTCTTTGATTTTGAAATCGACCCGGACGAGGTAATTTTGTTTCTTGACGGGTTTTCCCGAATCATCTGTAAATGTTTTGTACTTCCACTTCGCCACCGCGCGGGTGGCGGCAGATTCAAAAACACCCAATTTGTCCCCACCCGTGACTTTGATATTTTCGACGCTGCCATCTTCCAGGATATCGATTTGCATAAGCACATGCCCTTCGACATTCGATTCCAACGCCTCGCGAGGGTACTTCGGTTTGACTTTATAATAAGGGACGCTGGTCGTGTTCGTATTGGCGGTCACCACTTGTTTTTGAATTTTTTCTTTTTGCAGACCGGCGATGTCGGAGGACTGATCCTGCATTTCAGCTGGTTTCACAGAGTCCGGCTCTGTCTTATCGGGAACTTCGTTCGATGGAGTGACCTGGGGAACCGGACGGCTCACCACCTGGGGGACTTCATCGAACTGTTTGTAATCAAGATCAACGTAATTTTCGACGACAGGTACGGGCAAAGAGGCGCTCGAGTGGAAGAGTTTGATGAGGACAAGGACACTGGCATGGGCCAAAATTGAAAATCCAGTCGAAATAAATTTCGAATGTTTTTGCATTCTCGAGCCCGACGCCGAATCATTTTTTGCATCCCTGTTCGAGTCATTGACCGTCATCCAGTCGAAAGATTTAGCTTCCACGCGATCCCCCCGATCCGTTTTGCTCCTTCAAGTGAAGCCATTTTGGCTCCAAAAAGTAGGCAAATGGAAGGATTGCAATTTGAATACCTAAAAACGGCAGACGCCGCAGAAACCCCTCTGGTAAAGAATTTGAAAGCACAAAAATGATCTCGAGAAATCATCACTCGATGCCATCAGTTCAATTTGTATCAATTGAAATCAGTCATTTAGATTGTTCTTCAATGTCTCAGCAAATTTTATTTCTATCTTCCGCACGCGCCCTCGTTATGCAGCTGATAAAAATTTTTAATACTGAAGGGAGAGAAATGAAATGTTTCAGGTGGTGATTTAAAATGAATTCTCAATCTTCGCACTCACAAAATGAAAAATTCAGCAAGAATTAAAATGATCGGCACCTTCGCAGTGTGCGTTAACAGACTATAACAGAGACATTTTATTTGGCCTTCTTCTTGCTTTCCCTGAAGAAAATACAAACTGGGCGTCTTCTGCGTCCAATTTCAAACCGTGAAGGGGATAAAAATGAAAGTACTTTTGTTCATGATGATTTTAACAGCAGGCTCAGCCCATGCAGAGCCAGTTGGAATTCAAGATTTAGTTTTGACAGATGAGCAAGGGGTCACCGACGCCCAAATCAAAAAAATGTACACCCCTTGGGTGGGAAATTATCCCGACCAAATTCACGACAGTAATTATCCAGCTCAGCTGCATGACGCAAACTATCCAGATCAATTGCACAGTGGCAACTATCCTTCCCAGCTTCATGATTCAAATTATCCCGATCAACTCCATGGCGGAATGCCCAGCGACGGGGAAAATAGTCTTATGCAAGTGCCTCTTCCCGAGATCCAACTTTAACACCTATGCGCAAAGGGGTTTTACTCTCTCTGATGTTTGTCCATTTGACCATCCTGGGGTCGGGCCTATTCCGACACCAGATTTTTGTGATGCCAAAGATTCTCTTCGAAGTTAAAAATTATTATCAGATGGCCACAGGGGCCGGAGCTAGCTTTGGATTTTTTTCTCCTAATCTGGGAAATCAATTTGAAATCCGTTTTGCCATTCACGGGGACCAAGAAATCGAAACGCCCCTAATGAAAATGGTCAATGCGGAAGTGGCCCTGCGAGTCTCTAATATGTCGCGCTTCTTTATTCGGAATTACGGAAGCGAAAAAATAAAGAGAGCAACCGCCGCTTCCCTGACCGCGGCCGCTTTCAATCACTATCCTCATGCCCGGAAAATTGATTTTATTGTCGACTTGTTCAATTTGCCACTGATGAAAGACTACGCTCAAGGCAAACGTCCCGAGCACACCGAAACCTATCGCGCCGAGTTCCGCAAGCGAACAAAGGATTTGTATGACTGACCTCATCCGACAAATATTCCGCTTTATCAAGGAAGCCGTGGAACGATTTTTCTTTAAACCTTCAGGATGCCAACCCCTGGCTTTTTTAAGAATCACCCTGGGCCTGATGATGATGCTGGAATTACTGCGGGTTTATCCCTCTCTGGACGAACTCTACGGCGCCCATTCATTCTTGCAAGTCGGTTTGATGGATGCCGTTTTCGGCAGAACGGCCCCTAGCTTTGCCGGTTTCTTTGAAGGCTTTGGAATTTCATACGGCTTTGTCCTCCGGTTCATCTTGAGCCTGCGGTGGGTCTTCCTCACGGGTTTCGTCCTGGGTTTTCGCACCCGCCTGTGTACTTTTATGGTTTGGCTGACGCAGGTTTTCTTTATTTATTCGGGAGCCTTTTCAAGTTACGGAGTCGATCGCTATTTCCACTTAATTTTATTTCTCATGCTGTGGATGCCAATCGGCGAAGCTTGGAGTTTGGACGCAAGAAAAAGTCTTCCCAAGCCTTCTTCCCAAGCCCGTTTTTCGCTGAGATTTTTACAACTCTCTGTTTTGATCACCTATCTGGATGCCGGAGCTTCAAAAGCGCAAGGGCAAGAATGGTGGAATGGCGAAGCGATCTGGCGCTCTTTGCACCTGCCCGATTTTCACCAGTTTGATTTTTACTGGATGGCCTCCTATCCGCGCATTCCTCAAACGCTCGGAATCGGCACCATGATTCTCGAAGCTTTTTATTGTGTCGCGGTCTGGATTCCGGGATTGTCGACATTGTGGATCACGGCGATTATATTTTTACATTTAGGCATTGCCCTTTTTATGGGCCTTGTTAATTTTGGCGTGACGTTGGCCTTGATCAACGTGGGACTTTTCTTGTTGCCCAAACTCTTCCGGGAAAAAAAAGCTCCGACTTTTCAGCCGGAGTCCTAAAAATCTAAGTTTCTCTTTTGCGCGCTTCGCCTGATTTTCCCTTTTAAAGACTACTTAGCTGCTTTAGAGGGATTCCAAGTTTGAACAATCTCACCTTGGAATCCGTCGTCGCAGTCCACGACAGCCAGCTTGTAGGTCAATTTTCCATCGGCTCCGGGGCTGACGCTTGTTTCGCGATTGGTACAAAGACCGTGCTCGGGAGTACGTCTGCGCGCATTGAAGTTAAAAGAGAACTTAACGGCGTCTGCCACCACTTCCGCTTTTTCGCAGACATTGCTGGAAACACAAAAGGCGGCTCCACCCAATTCAAAGGTGCGCTTGACTCTAAAAATGAGTTTGCCGTAGACAAAGTCTGGTGCGCTCAATCGAGTGATACTTTTGCAGCCGTCTTGAAGGTAACGGACCGGCAGACCTTCACTGGAAAGGTAATCTCCACTGATTTGGGGACAGGCTTGCGCCCAGGCACCAGAAGTCGAAAGCAAGGATAGCAATAAAATGATGGTTTTCATATTTTCTCCTGAGCCGCCGAGAATAGAGAAGCTTTGTCGGGAAAGCCAACAAGGATTGAGACCTCGGAATTTTTTCTAGGCCTGTCCAAATTTCAGACAGTCTCAAAAGTTACTGCCATTTGGATTAAAAAGTTAAGGCCTGTTTAAAAAGACTGGGTACGACCGGTCTTTTTTATTAAAACCAGTCTAAATTCCTGCATAGAAAAAATCAAATACATCAATACAGCAGTGATTGTGAAGACGAGAGTGCATCCGTCCATGAGAATGCTACAGGCCGGGCATTGTGCCCGCCCTGCCCTGGCCAAGTATTTTGGATTTCAGGGCCAGGACGGCCACGAAACAGCCGTCACAGGATGGAGAAATTTCGCATAAAGTGGGCAGCTGTGCAAAGACCTTAGCGACTTAACTGAACGGCATTACCTCAAAAGTTACTGCCGAGGCGTTTGCGGCGAACTAAGCTTACCGTGACGCCAATGAGTGCCATATGGGCGATGAGAAGCGAGCCCCCATAGCTTAAGAACGGAAAATTGATTCCCGTCACGGGCATCGGGGCAAGGCCCAGGTTCGAAAGAAGGCCCCACCCGATTCCTACGGCGAAAAGGCCGACGATTCCGGCCATCAGAGTCTGTCCGTAGCTATTTCTTATGTCTTTCATTCGGAAGAGAAGGCCTACAACCAGACAAAGGGCCACTGCCGCGACCAGACCACCCGCTCCGCTAGAGAGGGAGCGTAGGAACATAAAAATGAAATCTGTATGTCTTTCAGAATTCGCCAGATTCGCCACTTGTTCTGGTTGAAGAAATAATCTTTCTTCAAGAAGACCAGTGAGCAGCAAAGCGCCACCACCGGTGTAACTGAGCAAGAACCACAAAGGCCGGCGCGCCGCCAAAATCATCGCCAAGGTCGAAATAAAAAACAGAACGGCCGGATAGAGAGAGCCCGTTCGAGCATAGATGGCCAAAGGTAGGATCATCGCAAAAAATCCAATGGCTGATGGGCGAACGCTTTGATTTTTTAGCTTTGTCAGCCCGCCCGCGAGGGAGATCACGAATAGGATAACACTGAGATCCACAAATTTAATATGGATCTCGCCCCCGCCTAGATAGGGTTGACCATTGGACCAGACTTGAGAAAGAAAGGATCCTGCCAACAGGGCCAGTGTTCCTGCGTACAAGCTTAAAGAAGAGGCCTGAATCCATTTAGGTTTGACGAAAGCACAGCCAATAGCAGCGAGAATTCCTAAAAAAGCCCATAAGAGCTGCAAGGGAAAATTTCCCAGCTGATTCATCAAGAAAAGACCCATCACCAGCAAAACACCAGCAAGGCCGATACTAAGAAAATCGAGAGAGGGGCGGTGGACCGAATCCAGACGGTGCCCGACGACCTCGGGCTCGCCCATCTGTTTCAGGATTTCCTTTTCGGCCTTGTCGTGGCTCCAACCGTAAGAAACCGCGTTGGCAATGGATTCTTCGATATGCCCTCGCAGTTCCATCTCGATTTCGGCATGGGCTTCTTTGAATTTCACCTGTGCTAAAACATGTTGCAAGTAATTTTGAGTCTTCGCTTGATCATCCATGATTTCTCCTTTTATCCGAGGACAACTTTGTCTACGGCTGTTTTAAAATGAATCCACTCGGATTTTTTTTCTTTAAGTAAAGAGCGTCCTGACTTTGTGATGCCGTAGTACTTGCGCTGCCGCGATCCCTCGGCGCCGACCCAATGGGATTTAATTTCGCCGGACTCCTCCAGGGCATGGAGAATGGGGTACAGTGTCCCCTCCCGCAGCTCAAAAAGACCGCTGGAGAGCAGCTCAAGCTCTTTGATGATCTCGTAACCGTACATTTCTTTTCGAGAAAGGAGGGTCAGGATCAACGTCCCCGTGCTTCCCTTGAGTAATTCTTTATTCACGCTCATCATTATCTCCTAAGCATCGTATATCTATGTATCGTTACACGATGCCTTGGCGGATGCAAGTTGATTTTTTTTGAACGCCGCATTAGCTTTTGGGCCGAGAGTGAGAAAGGACTAGGTTTTCTTATGGATTTCCCCTCTCTGTGCAAACGCATTGATTTTAGGCTTTGAGAAATCTGGTTTGGATATCGCTTTAACGCACTGGCCATTTACCAAGGATGTTGGGAAGCGCAGTTAGATAAAATTTTTTCGGTGCCAGTCGTTTTTGAAACTTTGAAAAGATTCTTCATGGATTTAGAAACGCGCGAAATTACCATTGATTCGAAAAAATTCGCTGCTTTTAAGCGTGACGATTCTACTTTCAGATTGCAGGGCTCCACTCAGAGCCTGGAGATCATTTTTTGCTCAACCTACTAAGGCATTAGAGATAAAGAAGTACAAAGAGAACATCATCACCAGAATGTACCATTTTGCGACTCTGCCCACACGATCCCCCCAATGAAAATGAGCCAGGCCAGGCTCTTCACCAGAATAAATGCAAGAGGGCCGCCAGGGGACTATAAGCAAGGTTGTGCTTTGTAGTGAATGACCCTGCCTAACGCTGGAATTACGAAAGAGAAAAAGAACGAATAAACTCTCTCAACTATTCAACTATCTTTTAAAGTGTCGTCCCACTGATCAACGTCAAAAAAATACGCGCTCAAAAATGAGATTGCTTATACGTTGATAATATTTAATCAAAATTATCTTGCCGGTTTACTGCTTGAAGGGCCTATCTAATTTAACTTGCGTCGTGGCAATGGCGAGCTCAGTGCTTTCAAGCAGTGAAGCGTCCTTTTTTTGATGGCGAATTTCAAGGGCCTTGCGGAAGAACCCGAGAGCTAGGTCGTACTGCTCAAGATCAAAATACAACTTACCCAGGTGTTGGAGCGCAAAGTCCTTGTAGGCGGCGACGGAAGGCTCTTCCTCGCAGAGCTCTAGGACCTCAGCGAAAATCTGCTCGGCCCGGGTGTAATCCTCACGGTAGCGAAGGATATCGGCCCATCGCAAACTTTGCACGACAAAATCTGTGAGGCCGAGCTCATATTGTTCGATCAGAGCGAGGGCGGTTTCGATCAGCTCAGAGGCGCTTTCTAACTCACGAATCATTTTCAGGAAGGCCGCTAATTTTCCCATCATCTTCACGAGATTTTCGATATCCCACTGCTCTTCGGGCTTTTGCATCTCTTGCGTGATCCACTCAATTCCCTGCTTGCAGTAGGCAAAAACATGATTGGGATTTTTCGGCACCTCGCGCAGATCGGCCGAAAAACGATAAGATAAATCGAAATTTTCTACTGAGGGCTTCAGAATTTCGGCAGGAGATATTTTGATCTGGCCCCGACTCGATTTCATTGTCTTTCTCTTCGTGTTGCTCATGGGAGTCTTTCGGAATTGGCTTCAACTCAGTTGAAATTTTTCAAAACGATGCAATTCTTCTTCAATTTTCTTTTTATGCTCGAGCGATTTATTGCGGCCCACCCAAGTCCACTGCTGCATCAACAGCTTCTGCTTCTCACGGTCCGTTTTTAAATCAAGAACGGCAACGACCTGATCGCCGATGAGCACCGGTAGGGTGAAATAGCCAAAGACCCGTTTTTCCTTCGGCAAATAGGCCTCAAAGCGGTGTTCGTAGTCAAAAAAAGCATTCAGGCGTTTCCGTTGAATGACCAAGGGATCAAAAGGCGACAAAATGTGCACAAGGTCTTGAGAAGGTTTCATTTTAAGCTCGAGCTGCGCAGGCTCGATCCAAAACTGATTTTTCTCAAGGCCTTCGATCTGCACGGGAAGGAGCTCTTTCCGCTCGACACGGCTTTCGAGGTGCTTCAGAACAGGGGCTTTGCGCGAAGCCTCCAAATAACAAATCGAATCTAAACTCACGACGGCCTGGGCCCTCAAGGCGCGATCGATCATATAATCCAGAATTTCATTTTCACTGGCGGCCTTGGGTTTTTCCTGCCAACTGAAATGCCGTTCGGCGAGTTCGTATTTTTTCAACATTCCCTGGCGCTCGCCTATCGCGAGATCGCCGCGATGGAATCCCCATTGCAGGGCCTTCTTCGAAGGTTTGCGGCTGCCCCAGGCATGGGTCTTTTCGACGAGAATATCATCTGCGATATCCCGTATGGAGAGAGCGCCTTCTTTTTTGATCAGGCGTAAAACTTTCTGCATCTCTTCTTTTTTGACGGATTGAAAATAAGGTCCCGGCGAAAGGCGCACACGTTTCATCTCGGGCATGAAATATCGATAATCTTTGGTCGGAACAAAGGACAGGGCATGGGTCCAATATTCAAAGACAGTTTTGTCCTGGCTCTGGGCTTGGGTGAGATCCGCTTTTTTGTAATTGGGAATGCGTGAATAAAGAATATGATGATGGCTGCGCTCGATCACGTGGATCGTATCGATTTGCACGTAACCTAAATGCTCGACCGCTTTTGGCGTGGCCTGAGGCCCTTGACCAAAGGGGTTTCGCACATCGAGGGCCTGCGCCCGCAGCCAGAGTTTTCTTGCTTTTTCTTTTGCCAGAGTTGTCACCATGGCGGCAGCATAAGGCTTTCCCGGAGAACAGGAAAGCTGTTTTGCAAGGCGGGTCAACGCAACTGATCAGCGGCCGTCCTTAAGGAATTTTTGTGTAATTTTCTTTTCTTAACGTATACCAGAGCTCGCCCTTCTTGGCCTCGCGGTTGAAGGCCTCTATGTAGTCTTTGCAGTGCTCAGTCTCTTTGAGCCCCGTCAAATCTCCGAGGGCCCCGGAAATCACCCAATATTCAATTTCACTATCCGTTTGTGAAATGACCACGCCTGATTCGGTGTAGCGACAAACTGTTGGATAGGGAGCGACGCCGAGCCCTGAGATTCCTCCAGGTCCGCCTACTTGAAAGGTATGCGTAACCTGGATAGCACCATTGGACTTGACCCTCACTACTTCTGAATCTCCGCTGTCTTTACTTTGAAAGTTTCCAGGCTCAGTGGCTAATTCACCTTCTAATTTAGAGAAATCGTTTGGCACTCTGCATGCGACATCGAAGTGAACATCCGCGGTAGAGTCAGTCCCTTGCAAAAGACGCAGTTCGGCTTTGATATTTCCATCCGCAATTCCCAAAAAATGGATTTGAATTTGGTCTCGAGCAGGATAGGTGTCTTTCATTAGGATGGCAGAATCACTTCCGTTAAACCCCGGCGCCTCTAAATGCACAATGGAAAGATTTTTAAAGAAGGCTGAGGTGCGAAACAGGGAGCCATCATTTGCTAAATTAAAGAAAACGGCTTCTAGCCCTTTCTTCTTTTCGAGCTGACTCGTATAAAGATAAAAATTACCTCGAGAAAAACCATTGGTCTCTATTCGGCAATCAAGGGATTTGTACCTATCGGTAGGCACTCCATCGGCCAAAGGTCGCACACTTTTTTCCGAAAACAACATGCCGACAAGTTTGCGGGTGCCCATGGAGTTTTTAGTACCCCTTTGCCGGGCTAAAAAATACATGGACTCATGGGCGAGAAGCGCCATTTTATTTGTCCAGTTGAGTTGATCCCATAGTTCGCGATCAACAAGCAGAACACTCTCGTCGTAGTAATCGGCAATTTGCACCGATTCACAGTCTTTTTCGAGCGTAGGCTCAAAGGCGTCATCCACTGATTTTATCTTCTTTCCTGACTCAATAAACCGCACGTTCTTGAAGAAATCCTTCAGCAAGTTGCCTTTCAATGCCGTTGCGTAACGCGGAAGTTCGATCGTGCCGGGAGTCCAATAGTGCCGAGCTAGAATTTCAGCGAGCTTGTCCATTGCGGGCTTCATAAAGGTCCAGCAATTCGACCGTCTGGGTGCCGTTTTTTTTGCAAAGCACACCTTTTCCACCGCCGCCGTTAATGACCCCGCCGTTTCCTGTCTGTGACGAGGTTGTATTTTGGCTGGAAAGGGCCGGTGTCGAAGCGGTCGCCCCGGGGACATTATTTGTCACCGTTTTCGTGCAGGCCGTGAAGACAAGGCCCGTAAGGGTCAATAGAATGAGTTTTATATGTTTCGCAGTCATAGACAGCTCCAATTGCAATTTAAGTGCTGAAAAATAATCTCTTTCAGCCGCGATTTCCAAAGGGTTTAGAAAGTCCAAGCGAGTCCCCATTCTAAACCAGAGATCTTGTCATTGACCTTCCTTTCATTGAAAGTCCCGTCATTCTCCCTCCAGCTGAGCACGGTGCTCTGGTGAAGCTCAAGATAGCCGACATCAAGACTTAAATTGTTATAGATTTGAAATCCAAAGACGATTTGCCCGCCAAGGCCTGGCGTGTACTCACGGTCCGCTATAAATCTACTGATGTTCAACCCACTTCGCACATGAATATATTTGTTAAATGCGTAGGCCACACTGCCGTCTACACGCGCCAGGAGAGTACTTCCGGGAGATAACTCCATAAGATTGACATTCGCATTCCAACCCCAGCCCCGATTGGGGATCTGTGAGTACCCCCAACTGACTCCACTGGCATCAACACTTTCTCGCGAGCGACCAGAGCTGTTGAAGGCGGCGCCAAGGTCATGACTCAAAAAAGACTGAATATAAGCTAATCGCATGCCGTCGTTGAACGTGCTTTGACCTTCATCCGTCTGCAAATTCGCAGTCGAGGCATTCTGAGCGAAACCAGTCACGGCCGACATCGCCTGGGACATTCCAGAGATCAAAAGAAGCCCTGTTAAGATGAAACATTTCATTTTCTTCTCCTTATTGGCGGTCGGGACCGCATTTATTGGATCCAATCTAAACGCAGCGCATAATTAACGCCAGATCAATTTGATAAATTATCATTCTATAATTAGAGTTTTACTCTACGATAGGCATAAATAACTGAAAGTACTCACTTATGACACTCTGGGAATTCACTCAATATCGCGCTTATATTCTTTTTAAGGTGGATGCCGAGGGGGTCCGTTCCGGTTCAAGAAAGGCCTTAGCCGCCGCCCTTCAAGTGCATACGACCTACGTTTCACAGGTCCTGAAAGAGAAGGCTGACTTCTCGTTAGAGCAAGGCGAAGCGATCAACACGTTTTTCAATCACACCGAGGAAGAAGGGGACTATTTTTTGCTGCTGTTGATGAAGGACCGAGCCGGGTCAACGAAATTGCGAAAGCGTTTCGAAATCAAAATTCAAAAAATGCGCGACGAACGCCTGAACATCAGCAAGCGCCTCAACGCGGATAACGCCATTTCTGAAAAAGATCGAGAGCGCTTCTACTCCAGCGCTCTTTACGGTGCGGCCCATGTGCTGTGCTCGCTGCCGCACTATCAAAACGTCCCCGCTTTAGCGGAAGCCTTGAGCTTGCCGCGAAACAAAACGGCCGAAGTGGTGGAGTTTTTGATCCGTATCGGTGTCCTAAAAACAGCAAGGGACCGGCTCGTTCCTGGCCCTCGTCACGTGCATTTAGGAAACGATTCGGAAATGATTCTGAAACATCACATCAACTGGCGCATGCATTCTATTTCTAATTTACAGTTCCTCGATAAGGAGGATCTGCATTACTCAGCCTGCTTGAGCGTTTCGAATGCAGGGGCCTTTCAGATCAAAGAAAATATTTTAGAGAGCCTCAAGAAAACTGTCGCCATCGTCGGAGAGGCCCAGGCCGAAACGGGTTACGTCTTGAATTTCGATTTTTACAAACTGGTGCGCTGAGGTCGAAAGCCGCTAGGACAAAGCCTAAGGCGACCACGCGTGTTAATACGCTTGGAGCTCGCGTTCTCAGTTGCCTCTCTCAGATCCCTATGAGAATGAATTTCAATAATCGAGGTTTGTGCATGAAATTGTCCCTGAAAAAAGTGACTTTGTTCCTGGCTCTTTGCTTTCTTTTACCAACCACGGTCTTCGCTCAGACGTCGGCCGACGATCTGCAAAAGCTGGCGCAGTCCCTGTCATCTTTGCAGCGCATGATCCAATTGGTTCGCGCCCAGAAAGCTCCACCCGCAAAAACGCCGGCAGCGAAAGTTTTTGCGCAAGTCTTTGCATTGGGTCAGGATCCAGACGTTGTGCCTCTTCCCCCCGCCGTCGAAGCGAAAGCGCAGCGCCTACAGAAGTTAACCCAAGCAGAAGGCTGTCAGATCGTCCTTCCTGAAGAGAAGCAACTGCAGGTGGGTGTCGACAGCATGCAAGCCCACGTGACGGATTTACATCTAAGTATTGGCGGCGTGGGATGCCCCTTCTCTGTTGAAGTGAATATGAAAGCGCAGCAAATCGGAAATCAAATTAGCGCGCAGTATGATCTTGCGCTGAAATCCCTCTCGGATGAATTCAAAACCGAGTCGGATATCACGGAAGCCACCCAGGCGGGCCAGATCGAGGCCGATTTTTCACAAACCGCGGGGTCACAGAATTTAATTTTAAAAGCCTCCATTGCGGGAACGGGCGTTTCGCAGACGCTGGGAAGTTTTGGATCTTCGCACAGCTTTGATACAACGATGAACTTCAATTTACCCTTGAGCATTAAACTCAAGATTCTCACCGAGCATGTGTTTCATCTTAAAAACAATGAGTTGGCGTTGAAAAGCGAAGCCAGCCTGGACGGCCTTCTGAGCGGGAGCGAAAAGTATTATTTCAACGGCCAAGAGATCACCAAAGAAGTTTTCCAGAATCTTGAGCAGGGCATGCAATTCATCGGGCTCAACGAGAAAAAATCGGACGACGTCCCACCCTTGCTCTGCGAATTCAAAATTTTAGATAAACAACGCTTAGCCCTGCAGACTCTCTCCTCTTGCCAGAAGGATGTTTCACAGGATTGGAATTATCAAGGTCGAGCCTTCAATCTCAGTCTCGCTTATAAAAAAGACTGGGTGGAAGCGAAGATTTCGCAAAGTTCTTCCCGTGGCGAGAAGACGATTTATTCTCTCTATGAAGAGGAAAGCTTATTTGAAAAAGAATTCGCGGGTTTGATTTTACAAAGCCATTGCCAAGTTGTTAACACCTGCCCTTAGGCAGATTCCATTGAGGACCCTATGAAAATACTTTTCTTGTCTTTTGCCTTGATGTTCGCTTTAGGTTCGGTCTCTTCCGCGGAAGAAGTTCTGGACCCCCATCATGTCCTCGATCAAATCTCGATGTGGATCCATCCCGTCGATTTCAAGCAGGCTTTTACCTGTGGCAAGTCCTTTGCTTACACCGCCACCGACAGCAATTGCACCGAGACCTGCACGAATAGCTTTTGCCAAGCTCAATGTTACGGGGCCGGTGACAAAGCCTTGAAGCCTCAACTTTACCTTGAAAATTGCACCGACCATTCCCTTTCAATCTACAGTGACAATGGGTGGTCGCTGGACGTGACAAAAGAGGACTACATTCGCGGCGGATCGACTCTGATTGTTCCTATTTTTAAAAACATCGGTCACTACTTACAGCCCAGTGGCAATGTCGTCATTCGAAGCGCGATGCCTATGTATTCCTACGATTATATTCACGATGGGGATAAGGAGCGCATCATGAGCGTGACCGTTGAAGCCGAAATTGAATCGAACACGGCGCAAAAATCTCAGATCGAACTGATCCTCTCGCGCACGGCCTTTGGCGTTGAGCAAGTTCTGTTGTTGACCCATGGGCCCAATACCGAATTTTTGCGTTTAAAAGGTGTCTACGATGTCCACTAAAGGATTCTTCGCCCTGGCTCTGCTTCTCAGCTTGGCCACTTCTTCCTTGGCAGGACCACCCATCAAGGGCGAAGACGGATGGATTTCTTCGGGCGGAGAAATTTTTCTCTACTCTCGTAATCCGTGGTTCGTCAAAAATGTTAGCACCGTCAACTATTGCGTCCTGATCGATACGGCGACGGTCACGGCTCCTGAAAATGTTGTTCGCGACAGCGTGCGCGAAGCCTTTCAATACTGGAAAAATGAAATCGGCTTAGCCATGCCTCAAGTCAGCAAAGGCTTTGCGGCTTTAGCCACGCAAAACTTCGTTGAGCAATCAACCTGTGATGAGGCAACGACGGATATTCACTTTAAAGTGGGCTACGGGGCCTTGACGACCGACGAAGTGAAGTATCTCCACGACCCGACCATCTACGTCGGGGTGAGCGTTCGTACCGATTACGATCTTAAAAAGCTGCGGGGAAAGGGCTTTGTCTACATTTCCTCCGACAAGGGACCGAACTCCTATCGCAACGGGGGCGAGCTTGTTGTCAATGCTTGGCAGGAACCAAAACTTTTACGTTACGCTTTGATTCATGAAGTCGGCCACATCATGGGCCTCCCTCATATGGGCACCGGGATCATGTCTGAGGTTTTTTTGAATCAGGTTTTGAATGTTCGCTTCTCGCAATTTTATCTGAACAGTCCCACACAGTCCTTTTTGCTCGAGCCCCGGTCCTTTGAAGTCTGTGACATGAGCGGCAGTTTCAATCCGACCTTTTTCATGGTGCCCTCTTCAACTGCCTGTCTGAAATTGGAGGCCGAAGATGCCGCGGCCGAAACTTGGAAGGTCTTTTCGAGTGCGAAAAAGAATGGCCCTTACTCGCAGATTGGCTTTGTTCGCTTCACGGGCTTTAATTTTACGGATCTCTCCGCGAAGCCCGCCATGGTGATTCAACTGCCGCCCGAACAAACTGTTTTCAGCGCCTCTGATCGTTTTATGAATAACTTCATCCTGGGGCCTCTCTTCAAGAATCGCAACGTGCAGGGGCATTTTGAAACAATGACTTCGCATAAACCTTATCCTCTGCAAATTCAGTTGAGTCCCGATGCTGTTTCCTTCACCGGTGTGGTGGGAGGGCTTCTGATGCCGGTGATGGTTTATGCGCAGCCCAGTTTGCTGAATATGTTGATCCCCGTTCACTAAAAAAAGGGGAGAGACTTTCATCCCTCCCCTTCAAGTTCAGCTCAGTGCCGATGTCCTAGCGCTTTTTCTTTGCGGGTGCGCTGGATTCGCACTCGTAGGAAATCTGCCACTCCTTCACCGCCACCGTTGTCGAAGAAGTCTCGGTGCTGTTACTGGGCTTTTGACCACTCGATACCAGTGGGAGGCCAAACAGCGTTCCCACCTGTTGATCCTTGGTGCCTTGGTCGTAGGAGGTGTTTCCTGATGACTTCGTCTCTTGCCCCACGGCCACTTCGCCTTCTTCTAAAACATTGACTGGTGCTGGATTGCAGTTGCTTTCCATCATGGTTTGGGCCTTCGCCCGGTCCTCATCCCTATGTTCCAATTTCAAGGCGATGAGCCCGCCTTGCTTGGGCTTGCGTTTGACGTCACGAGCGTAGGGTTGGTAAGGCATCGTCTGACAGCCGACGACGGCTAAAAATAAAGCGGATGATAAAATAATTTTTTTCATAAATGTTTCTTTCTCGAGGAGATTTTATTAAATGGAAATGACGTAACCGAGGCGTAAAATATAGCCTTCGATTTTGTCGCCCTGGTCTTTGAAGGTCTTTTGCGTGCCCTTATCGTATTCCAGCTCAAGGCTCACTTTACCTCCGGCCGCCGCCATTTCCCCACCGAGAGCGAGAACGCCGATGTAATCGACCTTATTGGTTTGGTCTTTGATATCTGTCTCTACCGTCGCGGGGTAAGCTTCGACCTTTTGTTTTGAAGTCATTAAGAAAGCCAATTTTGCGCCCCCCTTCGCGAAGAAAATGGTTTCTCCGGAATTGTAGAGCTCATATTTCGCCTCGAGTGGAATCGCCAAATAGCCGAGCGCAATTTCGACTGAACCGAAAACATCACTCGATTTCCCACCGGCTTCAAAATAATCCAAGCCCGTTTCAAAGATAAGTCCATCGACGGGCGTCGGGATATCCGCTAACATCCCGGCCGAAATTCCTCCTCGACTGGAAAGATCCGAGCTGGAGTTCACCAGCCTAAAACTCGTGACCCCAATATTTGGAATCAATTCGATCGATTGTCCGTGCTCCAGCTTGGACTTGTTCAAACCCTGTACTTCTTCATTTGCTTGAGCCTCTGCCCGGGCGACCATCGCCAAGACCAGCACCAAGACTGCTTTGTGTATAAGTGTTTTCATGACACCTCCTCAGGCCCTTTAAGCTACCGATGAAGTTATACTGTGGAAATTATTTCATTTGATTAATTGTCCTATTTTATTATATCTATAGTATAACCATGCAGAAATACGACCTCTACCAATACGCCGAATACAAGCAAGCCCTTAAGCAGCGGGTTCTATTTCTGAAACAAAGCAAATCCCAATGGACGCTGAAAAAACTCGCCGAAAAAATTCCGGTCCAGTACACTTTTCTTTCGAAGGTTTTGAATACGAAAGACACCCATCTGAATGAGGATCATCTTTTCCGCGCGGCGACGGCCTTGAATTTTTTGCCGGATGAGATCGACTATTTATTGCTCCTGCGTTCTTCCAGCGTGACGGGGGAGTTCAGCCGAAAAGAATTTCTGACCAAGAAAATTGATCACATCAAAAAACAAAGAAACATCAGCGCGGATTACAGCGTGATGAGTTCGGTGAACTTGCAACAAGAAATGCGCTATCTGCTCAATCCCCTCGCGCTGATCACCCATGTGGCTCTGTCGTTGCCCGAAATTCAGAAAAGTCCCCCGCGACTGGGTTCGCTCTTAGGGATTTCTCAAGCGAAGCTCACCGAAATTCTCGAGATTTTGGAAGCCAACGAATTCATCGAAATTAATAAACGAAAATTAGAGATCCTAAAGATCAAACCGGCCCGCACCCATTTCAGCCGGGAGCATCCCCTGATGCGTGTTCAGCAGTCGTCGCTGAAGAATCTTCTGCACACGCGCATGAGCCAGACGCCCGAAGACAGCAAGGAAAGTTTTTTCGTCACTTTCTCGATGGATGAGGAAGGTTTTTCCAAAGTGCAGGAGCTTTTTAAAAACTTCATCAAGGAAGTCCAGTCGATCAAGAGCCAATCGAAGAATACGAATCTGTTTCAGCTGAGCTTTGATTTGCTGAAATGGTTTTAGACAGGCCCTAGCTGCGTTAGTAAAAACAAGGAAGCTAAATATTTTGCGCAGGCGAATCTATTTCCTGCGTCAAGCGATGCCATACCATTTTAAAATTGCTAGGCTTCTGTTGCAACACATTCGCAATCAAAACACGGAGATATTATGATTCAAGCAAAAGCCTATGCCGCGAAATCTGCCCGAGCTCCCCTGACTCCCTTTACATTTGAAAGAAGGGATCCCAAGGACCACGATGTGGCGATCGATATCAAGTTCTGCGGCATCTGCCATTCTGATATTCACCAAGCTCGTGACGAGTGGGGCGGATCTGTTTTCCCCATGGTGCCGGGGCATGAGATTGCGGGGGTCGTTACGCAAGTTGGCAGCAAAGTCACTCGCTATAAAGTCGGCGATAAAGTCGGCGTGGGCTGCATGGTGGATTCCTGCCGTCATTGTCCCCAGTGTGAGCAAGGTCTTGAGCAATTCTGCGCGGAAGGTATGACCGGAACTTACAACTCGATGGAACGCGGGACAAAGACACCCACGCAAGGCGGGTATTCCAATAAGATTGTGGTGGATGAAAAATTTGTTTTGAAGATTCCTACCAACTTGCCTTTAGATGCGGCCTCGCCCCTGCTCTGCGCGGGGATCACTCTTTATTCTCCGCTGATGCATTGGAAGGCGAGACCCGGGAAAAAAGTGGCCATCATTGGTTTGGGCGGGCTTGGACACATGGGCGTTAAAATTGCGCACGCTCTGGGAGCGGATGTCACGGTGCTCAGTCACTCTTTAAAAAAACAAGAAGATGGCTTGCGCTTGGGCGCAAATCATTTTTACGCGACTTCCAATCCGCAGACTTTTGAAAAACTGCGTGGGACTTTTGATTTAATCATCAATACGGTCTCGGCCGATATGGATTGGAATCTGTATTTAGGATTGCTGAAGGTGGACGGCGCGATGGTCGTGGTGGGTATTCCAGAAAAACCGATTCCTATTTCCTCTTTCTCACTGGTGATGGGCCGGCGCAGTCTTTCGGGATCTTTGATCGGGGGGATTAAAGAAACTCAAGAGATGCTCGACTTCTGCGGCAAGCATAATATCACCTGCGACATCGAAGTGATCCCTATGGAAAAAGTCAATGAAGCCTATGAGCGCGTGCTCAAAAGCGATGTGCGCTACCGTTTCGTAATCGACATGGCGACGCTTTAGGCAGGGTCTAAAGGGCTTTCTTCCGAGGCATTGAAACTATCGCTCGCGTTGAGCGTGGCACAATAAAGAGAGCGAGTGATAAGACCTCGTTCTTGCCACTTTAAATTTTTTCGGGCTTCGGCCAGACGGCCTTTACAAATTTCTAAATTTCCTTCTTTCTCAAACTGGCTCTTCAAGTTCATCGCCGAGATTTGTGATCGCTTCCAAATTTCTTTTTCGTTTTCTGTAAAGTCCCAGGTTTTGTAGAGAAAGCCTGCGCCGGTTAGTGCTTTTCCCAAGTCATTCCACTCAGGCTGTCGCTTTATTTCTTGATCAAGATCTTGAACTTTAGAAGTATAAAAGATTAAAAGCTTTCCCTTCGCTTTAAGAAGAGCCTTCAGGCCTAGAATAGTTTTCGCGATGTCATTGACAAAATAAAGGGTATCCAAGGAAAGAATACAATCAAATTTAGAACCGGAGAGAGCAATAGAATTTAAATTTCCTACACGAAATTCAATTTTATTTCTTTTTGCAATGGTTCGATGATTGGCAGACTCAATGGCCCCTTTCGCAAAATCAATTCCGAGAACGGAAGCCCCACTGACGTCACTGATATATTCAGAAACAACGCCAATCCCACAACCCAAGTCCAAAAAGTTTTTTGCGGGACTAAGAGCCGCCACAGAAATGAGTTTTTGCAGCTGCTCTTCGTCCACCATGTTAGCCTGGCAAAGATTTCGTCCATAAACCTCTTCACAGAATTGAGCATAGGCTTGACTTTTTAGGCTCTGAAGAAAAATTTTCGAAAATAGCCGGGACCCAAATAGAAACAGGAAAATTTTCACAAAAAACCATTTTAACTTCATGGATCCTCTTAGGGATTGAGGTATGAGCGAACATATTTGGGGCTATAATCACCAATGAGGACTAACTTAAAGCTCTTCATACTTAAGATCTATCAAGAGAAAACTCTGAAATCCAACGCTATTTTTGGAAGAAAGGCTTTTACGCCGTGGATCTTTTTGCACGAGGTTTATAAGACATAAAACCGATGGCTTCATAGAAATTCTGTTCGATGTAGAGGGCTACGCGGACCTTCTCGCGGCCCCAGCTGACGATGCGCGAGAAAGGCCTCGCCTCCCAGAGATTTTTGTAAAGACTGGGAGAGCCTTTCTTCGCTTCGCCGACGATTCGGGGAATCAGGGCGGTGATCGTTTTAAGGAAAGCGATATAATGAACACGGGACTTCGCCCGGATCAGCAGATGGATATGAGTAGTGTTGATACTGAATTGCTCAAGACTCACCTGAAAGAGTTTTGCTTTTTCGATGAGAGTCTTTTGAATGTTTTGCAGGTATCTTGGCGTCGCGGAAGCGGATGATCTGAGGACGGTACTGGGATTTCAGCACGATGTGCATGAAGTTATTCTTGGAATGCGGACGTTTACATTTCGGATGGGATTTCAGCACTGATCCGCCGAATTCTTTTCGCGCCGCAAAGACCGAGTGTTTGCTAAAAAAGTCGAGTTGCTTTTGTCGGGTTTTGTTTTGCGCCATGAGCAAATCCTAGAGGGAAAAACATTCTTAAAAATTCATTCGTGTTTATATAATTATCGCAAATAAGGTCAACAATATTTTGATTTGAGAGAGCTTTTATAGAGCAAAATTTAGAATAATATCGCTACTTTATTTTTCGAAATTTATATTTTGTTTGGAGGATGAAAAGCTTCGCGGCTCCTCTGGAGTCTATAACGATCTCTTCTCATTGCACTATGTGCCACCACAAGTTGATTCGAAAAACTTCGCGGCTGATCCACCTGTCTTCAAGTTCGAAATGCAATGCTTCCATTCAAAGCTCAGCAATGAAAATAATATCGCTACCGATCCGGCTGGCATTTATCGGTGAAGGAGGAATCTGCCCTTTGACCGGATTCTCACTTCACCGAGTTGAATCACTTCACGAAGCTTCCGTTGATGTAGTCATAGCTTGTGTTTTCATTGCAGGCTTCGCAACGCTCGACCACGCGGTCCCAATCTGTTGCGCAGGTGGGCGTCCCCCGTAGGCCTCCATTTTCTCTACAGAAAGGGGAATCGATCGGGGCCGAGCTGATCGGTTTACCATTTCTTTGCGCATCGAACTGGGCTTGACGGGTACAATCATTGATCTCGAGAAGGCTGGGACACGATTTCGTTGTTTCTGAACTTTTCACCACCCGCGCGGAATAGCTTTTTCCGTCACTCTTCAAACTCAATGTCAGTTGCGATCCTTCTGCGCAATTGGAAGAGAGAGAGAAAATGGCAGAGGTCAGACGAGCGCTAGCACCGGAGCCTTCGGCGTGGACACGCTGTAACAGACCCAGTTGCGTTCGGCATCCTCGACCGAGGATATCTTCTCCGCGAAAGCTCGCCGAAATTTGCGTTCCTCTCAAGGCAATCGTTAATACTCCCTTCCCTCCTCCTTGCATGGAGCCGCGGTATTGACCTGAGAAGGCCTTGGCTTGCGTCAGGTAATCGGTCGGAATTTGACCGTTGGGCGTGTCAACGTCGCAACCACTGAGCACAGCCATCAGACCAACGAATGCAAAAAATAAAGTAAAGCGCATCATGTATTTCCCCTCAAAAATTAGAAAGCGGAGCCGTTCCGCCTGAGATCGACCAGAAAGGCAAGGAAAGTGCCAACTTTTTTGGCACCACAGGCGCAAAGCAACCGGAGAACGGAAAAGCTGGCCTTCGACACTGGTCTTCGACACAGTGTTTAAGTTTCATTCAACTCAAGTTTGACGGCCTAAAACTCTATCCGTTAAAGTTCAACCGCAAATCATAACACATGGCCTGTAGGAGAATCGCCCTTGCGCAAGAAAATTCCACCTTCGCAAAAAAGTCCGCATTTGGTTGTGGGACTGGGAGCCTCTACCGGCGGCGTCGAAGCGCTCAAAAAATTCCTCGAGCATCTCGGCACGCCTGCCACCATCACTTTTATTTTAGTTCAACATCTTGATGATTCCGGGTCCCTTCTCGCCCATGAGTTCTGGAGCAAACAGACCCTCCTCAAAGTCCTTGCCGCTCAAGATGGCGAATCCCTGAAAAGCGGTGTGATTTACCAGGTCCCTTCGCACTCGATCGTACAAATCAAGAATGGCGTTTTTCGAATCAGACAAGCCAGTCAACGCGTTGATCAAGTGGGCATGATCGATCGGCTCTTTGTTTCTCTGGCCAAGGATTACGGAGCCAAGGCCGTCGGCATCATCTTTTCTGGTGAAGGCGCCGATGGAGCTCAGGGAGTCAAAGCGATCAGCGATGCGGGCGGCATGACGATGGCGCAGAGACCGGAGCTGGCCTTCAGCCCCTCGATGCCTCAAAACGCCATCGCAACCGGCGTGATTGATTTCATCACGACGCCAGAAAAAATGCCTGATGAATTGAAAAAATATTCAGCCCACCTCGAAAAACAAATTCGCGAGGGCAATGCGAGCGCGATGAGTGAGCAGATCACCTCTGCCCTCAGTGAAATCTGCGAGATCCTTTACAAAGCCACTCGCCATGATTTCAAACATTATAAAACCAGTACCCTGGTTCGCCGTATTCAGCGACGCATGCAAGTTCTGCGATTGAAATCCGTCGCTCCCTATGTCGAAAAACTCCGCTTGGATCCGAAAGAAGTGGACGGCTTGTTCAAAGAATTGCTCATCAACGTGACTTGGTTTTTCCGTGATCCCGAAGCCTTCGCGACCCTCAAGACCACGGTCCTCGCGAAAATGCTGAAAGAACGGAAGGTCGATCAAAAATTTCGCATATGGGTCCCCGGCTGCTCCACCGGTGAAGAGGTTTACACCATTGCTATTCTCGTGCGCGAAATTCTCGCGAAACTTCCTCACCCACCGGAGATTCAGATCATCGCGACCGATATTGACGAAATTGCTCTGAATCAGGCCCGCAAGGGCAGTTATCCCGTCACGATTTCCGAAAATGTTTCTCCGGCGCGTCTGAAAAAATTTTTCGTCCGCAAAGGGGGCAGATACCATATCGCCAAAGAATTGCGTGAGATCGTTCTTTTTTCATCGCACAATTTAATCAACGATCCACCCTTCTCCCAACTGGATCTGATCTCTTGTCGCAATGTTTTGATTTATCTGGGAAGCCATCTGCAAAAAAAATTGATCCCCGTTTTCCACTACGCTCTGCGCCCCGGAGGGTATCTTTTTTTGGGCACAAGCGAGTCGCTGACGGGCCACAAAGACCTGTTTAGAACGGTTAGCGCCAAGCATCGCATCGCCCATCGGAAAGCCACGGCGATCAGGCCCCCGGGATTTTCCACGACCCTCTCTCACGCCTTTGTTTCACACACCCTCGAAAATGTCCGCAGCCATGAAACAGATATCCACTTGGTCAGCCAACGCATTCTGCTCGACGAGTTTGCGCCTAAATATGCGGTCGTGAATGATGAGTGCCAAATTATTTCCGTTTCGGGTGGCATCGCCGAGTATTTGGATCCAACGGAGGGCACCTTCCAGAATAATATTTTGAAGCTCGTCAAACCCAGCCTGCGCGTCGGATTGCGTTCGACCTTGAACGAAGCCAAAAAACAAAAGCGAAAAATCACGCATGAGGATTCGAGCTTGAAAGTAGAAGGTAAGTTCATCCGTATCGGGATCACCGTTCAGCCCATGCCTCAGCTCGGGGACGAAGAGCCGCTTTACATGGTGGTTTTCCATTACCTGGGTTCGCTCACGAAATCTGATTTCAAAAAAAGCATCTCGGAACGCCATCTCAATGAAGGACTTGTAGTCAACCAGCTCGAAAAAGAACTGGAAACTCTGCGCGAGGACCTCGACCGTTCCGTTCAAGATTTAGAAGCTTCTAATGAAGAGCTCAAATCTTCCAATGAAGAACTTCTTTCGATGAATGAAGAACTCCAGTCCGCGAATGAAGAGCTGGAAACATCCAAAGAAGAAGTGCAAAATTCCAATGAGGCGCTTCAGCGGAACAACAACGATCTTGAAAACCTCATGGCCAGCACCCAAATTGCGACTCTGTTTTTGGACGACGCCCTCACCATCATGAATTTCACTCCGGCACTGGAGTCGATTTATAATTTGGCGCCCTCTGATGTGGGACGGCCCATCGCAAACTTCACCCACAAAGCCTTGCGGATGCCCGAATTACCTACAATGACCACTCTCAAAATGGCGCGCACACCGATTGAAGACGATCTACAAATGCAAGATGGTCGTTGGCTGCTCAGGCGTATCTCGCCCTACCGCACGAACACGGGCACTTACAATGGCATCGTCGTGACCTTTATTGATGTGACAAATCTGCGGGCGGCCGAAGAAAGATACCGTCAATTGGCAGACTCGATGCCGCAAATCGTGTGGACGGCCACTCCCAATGGTGAGGTGGATTACATCAATCGCCGCTGGTATGAGTTCACAGGTTTCTCTCCGTCCTCCGATGTGAAGGATGATTGGACGTCCCTTCTATCCAAAGAAGATTTGCTTCGCCGCAATGAAGCTTGGGACCATTCCGTGCAAACGGGTGAGCCCTACGAAATTGAATATCGTCTCAAGGACTTTCGCAGTGGGTCCTTCCGGTGGTTTTTGGCACGGGCCTTGGCGGTGAAAGATAATCAAGGGCAAATCAGCAAGTGGTACGGAAGCACCATCGACATTCACGCCCGCGTCCTGGCCGAAAATCAACGGCGGGAAAGCGAAAAGCGCTTTCAGATCATGGCCGATACGGCGCCCGTTCTAGTGTGGATTTCGGGAACGGACGGGCTTCGTAGTTGGTTCAATGCAGGTTGGCTCGAGTGGACCGGTCGGTCAATGGCCCAGGAGTTGGGCGAGGGCTGGATCGCCGGCCTTCACCCGCAAGATTCCGAACATTATTTAAAATACTACCGCGAAAGTTTTAAAGCTCGCCAGCCCTTTCGGATGGAGTACCGTCTCCTTCACCGCTCCGGAGAATTTCGTTGGGTCAGCGCTCGCGGAGTTCCCCGTTTCACTGCGGATGGAAGCTTCGAAGGTTATATCGGTGGCTGCATGGATATTCATGAGCAGAAAGGCGCCTACGAAGCTATTGAGACCAGCAAGCGTGCCATTGAAAACGAGCGTGAGAACTTCAGAAATCTTTTTAGGCAAACGCCCGAGATGGTTTGCATTCTGCTTGGCCCGGATCACATTTTTGAATTTGTCAACGAAGCCCACATCAAAGCTTTAGGCTTTGATGCCACTGGAAAGTCCGTCCGTGAAGCTCAACCTGAATCCGTTGAAGTTCATGGAATTTTAGATGACGTTTATAGAACTGGGATCACGGCCGAACTGCACGAAATTCCCATCACCCTCACGGGTCGCCTTCGCTATTTTAATTTGACCTATGCAGCACGGAAAAATGGCCATGGCCATGTCAACGGCATCATGATTCTCGGGATTGAGGTCACCGAGCAGGTTCTCAATCGCGAGTCTATCTCTTCGCAGAAACAGGCCTTGGAACTCACGCTGAAGGGATCTCCGACTCAGGATGTACTTCAAGTCCTCACCGCGATGATCGAAGAGCAGATGGGAGAAGACACTTTTTGCTCGGCTCTTCTCATTGATCCCAGTGGCCGACGCCTCGTGCAAGGAGCCGCTCCTCACTTACCCGAAGACTATTGTCAGGCGATGAATGCTCTGTTCAGTGGCGCGGCTCTTGGTTCACAGGCAGGATCAGCAAGTATTGCGAAGGCTCTTGAGGCTACGGATATTCGTCAAAACCCTCTGTGGGCCGAGTTCCGGGAACTGGCGCTGAAATATGGCCTCCATGCCCGTTGGTCCACGCCTATCTTTTCTTCTCAAAGAAAAATTTTAGGAGCTCTTGTTCTTTATTATAAACAAGAACAAAGTCCTTCGCTTCATGAGCGTCAGTTCATGGAGCTCGCGAGCCGCACCATCGCTTTGGTCATCGAGCGCCGCTCGGCCGTCGAAGATTTGCAAAAAGCGAAAGAAGAGGCCGAAATGGCTCGCTCTTCAGCCGAAATGGCCAACGAATCAAAGACCCGCTTTCTCGCAAATATGAGTCATGAAATCAGGACTCCTCTTGCGGCCATTTTGGGATTCACGGATTTGCTGCAAAGTCGCACGGAAGAATTTGATCCGCAGGCCCGTGATCAACTCCATCGCATCTCACGAAATGCCGCGCAGTTGGGTCGCCTAATTGATGACCTTCTCGATCTTTCTAAAATTGAGGCGGAGCGCTTCGAAATGGAAAGGGAAGATTTCGATCTGTTTGCTGCCTTGGAAGATGTTCTTGCCAGCGTCAATCTGCGCGTTCGCGAGAAAGGTCTCGTGCTCGAGCACCGAGCGAGCGCCCAGGTTCCTCGCATCATCAATACGGATCCAACACGCTTCAGACAAATTCTCACCAACGTGGTGGGGAATGCGGTGAAATTCACCGAAGAGGGCCGTATTGACGTTGAATTTGAAGTGCGTGAAGACGACGAAAACTCACTTCTCTGCGTCCGCATCCGTGACACCGGTATTGGCATGCAGCCTGAGCATCAAAAAAGAATTTTCGCTCGCTTCGTTCAGGGAGACTCCTCTGTCACCCGCAAATATGGAGGCACAGGTCTGGGACTGATCCTGTCGCGACGATTAGCCCAACTGATGGGTGGCGATCTGATTTTAGAAAAGAGCACTTTGGGCGGAGGCAGCTCCTTCCTTATCACCATCGCCCTAGGTCCCCTGAAAAGAGAAATCGCCCAGGATCGCTTTCCGGAAAATAACGTTCGCTCGGCTCCATTAGAGAATCTCGCTGGAAAAAAGATTTTAGTCGTGGATGATTCTTCTGATAACCAAACGATCATTCGCCTCTTCTTGGAGTCCGCTCAAGGTCAGGTTGAAATCGCGAATAACGGCATTGAAGCCATTGCGCGATTGAGCCAGGAAAACTTCGACGTTGTCTTAATGGATATTCAAATGCCGATCATGGATGGCTATCAAGCCCTCACCGTTGCTCGACAAAATTCCTATCAAGGCCCCATCGTCGCTCTCACGGCCCATGCCTTGAAAGAAGAAAAAGAAGCCTGTTTAGCTGCGGGTTTCACGGACTATATGTCAAAGCCCATCGATCGGCAGGTTTTGATCCGAAGAGTTTTTGAACTTTCGCGAAAAGGAACTCAATAAATCTCAAAATTTGGCGCTCGTCTCTTTTTGAGACGGCGGATTTATGTTTTCTGGCCAGAAGTCCGAAAAAGGAATCATGGGGAAGCTTATTTTGCCCGTCGTCGCCTGTGGACTTTTTCTGGCGTGCACGGGAAATTTTAATACGGCGATGGATTCGGCAGGGACTTCGTCTGCTTCGTCGGCTTCTCCCACGGCTTCGCTGAAAAACACAAATCCTTGCCTGCCGATGGCGACCCCTTCCTTCGATGATGTGTTAAACGCTCCCAAAAAAGTCTTCGCCCATTATTTTTATCCCTTCCCGCTTTCGATCGATAATCTTCCTGCTGCCTCAGACTACTACACGACCCAGTACTTCAACCTGCACGGAGAGAGTAATAAATTCTTGAGCAACGGGGGTTACCTCCGCCAGCGCCCCTTGCCAGTCGCTCCGAGCACAGATCCTCATTGGCAATTGCTCAATATGCAAAAAGAAGTGCGCTTAGCCATCGCGCGCGGCCTCAACGGTTTTGCCGTTGATACGATGAGCATCACTGACGCCAGCTCCGGCGGCCCTTTGATGATGATGCTGCAAGCGGCTCAGGCGGTGGATCCGCGTTTTAAAATTTTGCTCATGCCTGATATGTCGGCCTTCGGTTCAACAACTGCGCCGGTCGAAACGATTTTGAAGGCTGTTTACAATCATCCCTCTCTGTATCGCTTAGCCGATGGGCGAGTGGCCCTCACGCCTTTTTCTTCAGAGACCGTCACCCCGGCGGCGTGGTCTTCATTACTGACCTCACTTAAGAATCAAGGTTTGAACGTCGCTTTTTGGCCTACCTTTGGAAGCTTGACTCCGACTTTCATCAGTCAATATGCAAGCATCAGCGTGGGCTTGGGCGAATGGGCCAAGCCGGGAACACCTGATCAACTTTCTTGGACACTTTCGGGAGCCACGGCCGTGCGTGCTTCGAGCGCACCCTTACTGTTGGACGGATTCTCACCCCAGGGATACCGTCCCAAAAATTTTGTTTATGATGAAGCGGTCAACAGCCTCGCCTATCGCAATGCCTGGACGGGAGCTCTGCAAACAAATCCTGATATCGTGCATATCGCCACGTGGAGTGACTATAGCGAAACCACGCAGATTTCGCCGATGACGAGCCAGTATGGAGACAGTGGAGACGGTTTTTATAATCTCACCGGTTACTATGCGGCTTGGTACCAGGCCGGAAAACAACCGACCATCACACATGATGTTCTCTATTATTTCCATCGTAAAATGCCTACCAACGCGGCGGCTCCGAACCAAGCGCAGGCCACCGTGACTTCCTACCCGCAAACTCCGCAAAATCAAATTGAACTGCTTGCCTTTTTGACCGCGCCGGGAACACTTTCGATCAGCATCGGAGGACAAACCTATACCGAAGATGCGCCCGCAGGAATGACTTCCTTCTTAGCGCCTCTCGGAGTTGGAACGCCGGCCTTCAAGCTCACGCGCAATGGCTCACCCGTGATTCAATTTCAAAGTAAAACACAGATTTATGGAGCGGGCGGAATGCCTACGGGTGTTCTCGACCTCACCTACTGGAGCGGCAGCGCCTCGACTTCAGGCGTTTGCCAAATTTCACCTTAAATTTTTCAATGAGCCACTGACGGCAAAGAAGGAACCAGTTGCGGAAATCCTTTTTGATGCCAGTAGGGATAGGGAACCTGAGGTTCTCCGGCTTGATCCAAACGCAGCACTTCTTCATCTGTCAGTTTCCATCCCACAGCACCTAAGTTTTGCTTCAGTTGCTCTTCATTGCGGGCGCCCACCACAAGGTTCGCTACCGTTGGCTTACGCAAAAGCCAATTCAACGCAACCTGCGGAATCGTCTTCTGACGTTCCTTTGCGATCACTTCAAGCGCATCCACGACTTTAAAAAGAGTTTCGTTGTCGTATTTCACGAACGAAATTTGACCCAGTCGACTGTCCTTCGGTGGTGGTTGATTCCGGCGAATTTTCCCACTCAAAGCTCCTCCAGCGAGGGGACTCCACACGATGGTTCCGACATTTTGGTCTAAACCTAAAGGCATCAGTTCCCATTCTAGATCACGCCCAACGAGGGAATAATAAACTTGATGAGCGATGTAACGACTGAGGCCCAAGCGATCGGATGTGGAAAGGGATTTCATCAGATGCCAGGCTGAAAAATTCGAACAGGCAATATAACGAATTTTTCCGCTCTGAATAAGATCATGGAGAGTTTGCAGAGTTTCCTCAACCGGCGTTCGTGCGTCCATTCCATGCATATGGAAGAGATCAATGTAATCGGTCTTCAGTCGCCGTAAACTTCCTTCGACCGATTCGGTTAAATGCTTCCGTGAAGATCCAAAATCATTGACCCCTTCGCCCATCGGAAAAGTCGCCTTGGTGGAAAGTAAAAGTTGATTTCTTTTGCCGAGGATGGCTTCGCCGAGAATCTCTTCGGCCGCCCCTTTGGAATAAACATTCGCTGTGTCAAAAAAATTCAACCCAGAGTCCAAACAAAGATCAATCATCCGCTTTGCCTCGGTCACATCGGTCGAGCCCCAGGCTTTGAAAAAATCATTGTTGCCACCAAAAGTGGCCGTGCCAAAACTAAGAACCGGAACGGTCAGCCCAGATTGGCCCAATCTTCTGTATTCCATTTTGAGATCTCCTGAAGTTTAAGTTCTGATTGGAATCGGCGTCAAGGTAACAGTTCTACTTCTTTATTTCAAGAATATTGAAATGTAATGTGCTTCAGCAAGCTCAACGAGCCACGGTGACATCCAAAGTCCTTGAAGCCGTTCGCCCTTGATCATCCACGACGATCACATCGTAGTGGCCAGGGCCTACGTCGTAAAATACAGTCTCTTCGGCGCGTCCCTTCCCTACAAACTCCCGATTGAAGAACCAGCTCAGCTCTTTGACATCGGCGTCCGTCAAAGCTCGCAATGGAATCTTTTCTTTCAGCTGGTTTTTTCGAAAAGAAATCAAATAGCTCAGATCTTTTTTAGGTGAAAGGATTTCGGGAGCGACGCCACTTTTACTTTCTTTCGGGTTCTTGCATGCCACGTCAAAGGCCGGCGGGGCCTTTCTGCGCACACCAAACTTTTGAAAAATTTCGAGAAGGTCCGAGGGCCAAAACTCAAAAACTTCAGTCTTAAAAGGAACATTGGCTTGCCCGCACAAGCGCAAACCCGTCTGTTGCGAAACCATCAGCTGACGATGCAGATTGCAGACCGTGATTGGCGAAACCGAGGGAATGAAATACTCTTTGCGACGGTGGGGACAGGATTCGTTCGGAATCCCTCCGGAGACTTCACAGACTTCGACTTTTTTTAAATTGAGACCGAAACCGTTTCTCCAGGCCAAGTTCTCATTCAATGCTTTTCGCGGGAATAAGTCGGCAATTTGAAAAAACAAGGGCGCCGCCATTTCGCGACCGATGAGATGCGGATTTTCAGAGTAGTCGAAATTTCCGATCCAGACCACCAGCACGTAGGGCCCAAAGACGCCGACCGTCCAAGCATCGCGGAAACCGTAGGAAGTCCCCGTCTTCCAGGCCACGGGAAACTGCTGCTTCAACTGATCGTTCAAAACGGAGTTCTGTTCGCGCGGGGACTGGGTCAACATATCTAAGACTAGAAATGAACTTTCGGGGCTCAACAGTCGTAAGGGTTTTTGCTCGTTCTCTTGTCGAGTCAGCTTAAGGGGCCGCCATTCGCCTCGATTGTAAAGAGCTGTGTAAAGCGAAGCCAAGTCAAACGAGCTCAACTCTGCCGTACCGATGGTCGTTCCCAATCCATAATTTTTTTCCGATTTGAGATCCGTCACGCCGATTTTTTTGAGAGTCTCGTACAGAAACCCGCTCTTGATTTGGGAAGCTAAAGTAATGGCCGGGACATTTCGACTCTGCACCAAAGCTTGCGTCGCGGAGATAGGACCGACATATCTTCGATCGAAATTTTCTGGATCAAAACTGCCGAAACTGGAAGGGGAATCCTTCAACATCGAGCTGGGATGGATCAGGCCCTCTTCGATGGCGCGGCCATACACGTAGGGTTTTAAAGTCGAACCCGGCGAACGATTGATTTTGATTCCATCCACCTGACCCTGAATGTCGGAATTGAAAAAATCCTTCGAGCCAACCCAGGCCTTGACTTCATGGGTGGCCGCCTCAACCAACAAGACACTGCCATTCTGCACGCCCCGGCTTTCGGCGCCGGCCAAATAGGTTTTCAACCGTTCTTCGATTTTTTGCTGAAGCTCCAAATCTAAGGTCGTTTGAATGCGGTGTCGCTCGGGGTATTTTTTTAAAACCTCTTCAACAAAGTGAGGCGCATGAAAAGGCAAATCCCTCACGCGACTTGAAATCACCGGCAGTTGCGATTCATGGATCAGGGTGGCATCTTGCGGATTATTCTCAAGCCACTTGGCAACGAGCTTTTGTCGGGCTTGGTCGACCTGTTGAAGGTCTTCTTGATTTAAGTTTCGCTTCAAAGGATTTTGCGGAATCACCGCCAAAGTAAGCGACTCTAAAAGATTCAATTGCGCAGCGGACTTGCCGAAATAAATCTCGCTCGCGGCCTCCACCCCTTCAATGTTTCCTCCGTAGGGAGTCAGATTGAGATAGGTCTCGAGGATCTCATCCTTCGAATAGGCTGTCTCGTAATAGAGTGCGTACAAAATTTGTTGAAGCTTACCCATCCAATGGCGTGTGTAAATCTTATGTTTCAGCCGTACCATTTGCATCGTGATGGTCGATGCTCCCATTTTCCGATCGGAATGCAAGGACAACAGCGCACGCCCCAACGAAAAAGGGTTGATGCCGGGATGGAATCTAAAATAACGATCTTCGAGTAAGAGGACCGCTTTTTTCAATTCCGGATGCATCTGCCCCAGAGGACGGTAAATACGGTATTTCTCGTCGGGAGAAAGGGTGAGCCGCAGTCTTTCGTCTTTTTGACTCAAGACTTCTTTTGAAAATCCAATTCCTTCAGATAAAGGAGGTCGCGTCGCTCTCAAAAAAAGAACAACGGCGACCAACCCAGCGAAACTCACTAAAAAAGATTTTCTATTGATTCGTGACCTCAATGCTCGCGGCATTTCCTAAAAATTGCAACTCGCGGTTGTACATGCCCTCGGCAAAGGTCGGCGGCGTAATAAATAGCCCCTTGTTCACCGCTTTGATTTTATAAACGTACTCGGTTAAATCACCGGTCACGGTGGCGTAAAGAATCATGCGATCTTCTCTTTCATCGACGAAGTTCACCTCTAAAGCGTTCAGGCTTGTCGAGGTCTGTGCGTAAGCCTGGGGCAAAAGCAAGCGGAACAGAGCACCGCCTCCTTCTTCCTGAGGCTCTCCTTCTTCTTCGTTCGGAGCGCCTTCGTCTCTTTCCGTTGCGGGGGCGCTACCTCCTGGGTCTTCGGCCCCCTGTCCACCGTTGCCCGCTGTGGTTTCCATTCGATTGGCCGCCACCATCTCAAATCCTGAAGGAATGAGATCCACAATGGCCACGTTCGGGTAAACTTTCTGGTCAAGACTCCGAACCTGCAGATGAACCGTCACCTCTTCGCCCATTTTAACGGACTTCACTTCACGGTCGTTTTTATCACGATACTGCCGGGACACTTCCAGATTTTTTTTGACCGGCGTGATCACTTTATCGAAGCCAGAGGCCTTGAAAGCGTAAAACAGAAGTCCCCCACCGCCCGAAAGTTTTGTGGAGGTCACATCCGTTGCCAATTTCCAAGTTTTCGGCTTTTGCTGGTGGGCCTCCAGCGAAACAAAATCCTGCCCCTTCGAGATTGATAATTTTAATGACGCCAAGGCCGCCTGCGCCCCTTCATTTTGCGACATCGCATCGAAAGCCATCAACAACCATCCAATGGAATGGGTCTGGTAAAAACCCTGGTTGATCGGTTTCATTAAATTTTCCAAACTCTTCTCATTGACCAGATTTTTTAAATGGCTTGGGTAATGCTTACCTGCAAAATAAAGCAGAATCGCGTCTCGAGCCAAGGGATCTAAATAATCTTCGTAGTCTGTCGCGGCCGAGTCACCTAATTGAAAAGACGCTATGAGTTTTTCGCCCAACTCTTCTTGGCGGTACAACGAGTAGGTGCCTGCCATAAATAAAGCCGTCACATCCTTTTCCCACTGATTTTTAAAATCCTTTTCCAGTTCCCGACGAAGCTGAGCCAGCGAGGCCCCGTTGACCACGCCCAGGCGGGCGCTGAGATAAAGCGAATAGGCCCACCGGCGCACCGAAGTGAGATTTCCGCCGCTCACTCGAACCGTTGAAGATTCGAGAAAGTATTTCGCCCGAGCCAAAATATCTTCAGGAACCGCGAGACCCTTGGCTTTCGCTTCGATCAAAAAATGCGCGGCATACAGGCTCGCTGGAATATTCGAATGCGCCTCGTAGAGTGGACTGTAAAGGGCAAAGCCGCCATCGGAATGCTGGCGGGTGCGGAGAATTTGCAAAGTTTTCTGGAAAGTCTCTTTGAGTTTTTTATCATCGCCTAAGTATTCCTTCATGCTTCTCAAAACCAGGGTCGGAACCGCGCGGCTGATCAGCTGTTCGGTACAAAGATAAGGATAGGTCTCGAGATAGGAAACCAGACCGCTCGCCATGATAAACGGCGATGCCGAGGCCTGCATTTTGATATCGCTGTACTCACCGTAAACTTTGCGAGGATTTTTAATTTCTCTTTCTGCTCCAGAGAAAAGCCCCGTTTGCAAGAAATGCAAATAAGGAGTTGAAGGCCGCACGCTAACCTCCAACTTGATCTGCGCCTTCGCTTGACCTAGGCTGGCCTTGAAGGTCAATTGGCCGACCCCTAACTGATCTAAAGTTTTGAGTTTGATTTCGCGGCTTTCTTCATGGCCTTCGGGAATAGGGATTTGCAAGGTCTTTCCTTCGACTACATTGAAATGCCCGCTCGAACTTGTTTCCAGATTCACCGAAGATTTTGCTCCCGACCCTTGAGCTTGGTTAGAAACGCTCACGCCCACAATGAATTCATCTTGAGGGGCAACAAACATCGGAACATTCGGTGAGATGATCAAATCGCCCCGGACCAGGGCATCCGTCTGCACCGAACCTAAACCTTCTTTGCCCGCCGAAATCGCCATGATTTTCATATTGCCATTGAAACTATCTGGCACCTCAAAAGTAAAAGTTTTGGTCGTCGTATCGGCTTGAATCACCCCGCTCCAAAAAACCACGGGTTTGATCCGTTTGGACTTAAAGGGATTGATGTTCTTCCCGATCGCACCGAAACCCGCATCGCCACCGGCCGCTTGCATCTGCTGCAACAGCGAAAATTCCGGCAAGAGAAGGTCCAACATCTGGTAGGTTTTGACTTGCAAAGCCCGCTTCTGAAAGAAATAAGAAAGCGGATCGGGCATTTTGTAACGGGCCACCTGCAGAATTCCTTCATCCACCCCGTAAAGAATAATCTGAGTTTTCTTGTTTGCCGAATATTGAATCTTCAATGTTTGACCCGGTTTCACCAAATTAGGCGCGGTCACTTTCAACTGCGTTTTGTGTTCATCTAAAGAAATCGAAAAGGGCGCCACTGCATAGCTCAAGGGACTCGCATAAATCTCATTCGAATCGATTGAACGCAGGAAAGTGACATTCACGTAGGCATTCCCATCGATTCCATCGGGAACTTTGATACTTTCAACGGTCGTTGTACTCGATGCTTTAAACCATTTAGAGGCATAGACACCATCGCGCTCAATCGTGATCAAACCTGAGCCCGTATAGGGGGCCTTGATTTGCATTTGAATGTCTTCGCCATTTTTAAAATCCGCTTTGTTCAAAGACAGCTGAAGCTCGGCATTGCGATCCAAAGCTTTGGCTAAGTTACTTTCCCCGACAATGGTGTAATTCACTTTCAGGACATCTAATTTTTGCGCATTTCTAAAAATCAAAGTGTAGTCACCGGGAGTGGCGGTTTCAAGCTTGAGGGCACTGCCCTTCGCCCCGACCGAAAATTTCTTCTCTGACAGCGGATTCTCTTTGATCACCGACTGGTATTTGTAACTGCCGTCTTCGGCTTGAGTGAGAACAGAGACATGCTTGCGTTCAACTAAGGCCACGGTCAACTGGTCCGCCGCCGTCAATTTCACGTCGGGATTCACGGCAATAATGTGCAAACTTCTTTCTGCGCCCTTAGCGATATAATAAAGATCCCCATCGGCCTTCGCACCCAAGATAAAATTCAGCGGAGACACGAGCATGCCACTCGAGGCCCGCACCGAACGTCCCCCCTCTGATTCGAAGCCTTCCACGTTCAGGCGAAGGCTGAACAGACTGGCTTGGTACTTGGTCAAGTTCAGCACAAACTCCGCTTCGCCCTTGTCGTTTGTTTTTTGCTCTCCCAAATTTTCGGTGAAGATCTGCTCGTCCTTTGGGTTGAGATTGGTAAAAGTATAATCTTTGAATTCTTTAAACAGGGGCACCGTCGGCGAAAGAGTCAGGTCCGCTTTCACCAGGCGATTTTCTGCGGGCGTCCCGAACATATTTTTGAGAGAAATAAAAGCATGCAGCTCTTGAGGCTTCAACCAGCCTATGGTTTTTTCATCCTGTAGGTGCGAGGTCATCTTCATGCGATCAGGCTGGAACTCTTCAACGCGAACGGTTTGCGTACCGAGAAGCTCGACGCGACGAGGATTTTCTCTTTTGAGCAGGTAAACTTGAATCGTATAAATTCCCGTAGGGGCATTCTCATCGGTCTTGAACTCAAGATCCCGCAAATCTCCCGAACCCATATTGAGTTTCTCACGCAAGATCTCACTTCCTTTAGGATCGGTCACGGTCCACTCGAGGGGCGGCTTGGTTCCCGAAGCCTGGCCTTTCTTAGATCGGACGATCAATCCCAAATGGGCTAGCTCACCGGGACGGTAAATTCCGCGGTCTGAAAAAATCATCGACATCAATTGATCGGATTGGGAGTTCTCATACAAACCGCCGATATCAAAGCGAGAGTACTGAAGATTTCTAGTTTCATTGCGAAAGGGCAGAAAGGCCTGATCCTGTTCGCGCCGAACGGCAAAGGCGATGGGTCTTTTTTCATTTTGGAAATTTTTAAGATCGGGAAAAGTCACCCGTCCCACGGCATCGGTTTGAGCTTTTAAAACGGTCAAACCGTTGGTGCCAACCACTTCGACGGTGGCGCCTTCGACCGGGCGGCCCGTGCGGAAATTTTGCACAAAGACCTCATTGCTTTTAGAGACAGTTTCTTTCACCAACACGCCCAGATCTGTCACCATCACGAGTCTTTTGTCAGTCGCGCCAAAAGAGCCATTGCGATTTTTAGCACGGACCTCAAAAAGAAAAATCCCTTTTTGCACTTGGGCCTTGTTTAAAAAAGGCTGCAGATCAAAAGAAAAATATTGCGTGGCCTTGGCCGATTCAATTTTAAGGGTCTGGTGATCTTCAAATTTTTCGGCGATCTGCGATTCCAATCCGTAGGGCAGGTAAGGCGAGGCCACATTGCCCGTCATTTGATAAAGCAGGTGATTCACCTGATCAGGAATAATACGGTAAAGGGTGAACTCCACTTCTCCGACATTGCGCGCGAGCAAAGGTAATTTCAGGTCGCCCGACAGAGTGAGGATTGATCCTTGACTCATGATCGAAAGCTCCTGCGGGTACTCATTGACCCGCAAAACTTGTTCATATTTATTTTTCAACTCGTAACCACCGATGGCCTTTAAGCCGCCTTCAAGAGCCAGGTGAAGATAACGGCGAGGTTCCACCTGAATTTTAAAAGTATGAATTTTGCTCCATTCCTGTTCCGAGGGAACAAGCTTAAAAGGAACCTCCGAGAGTCCCCTTTGCAACTCTGGAGTGATTTCGGCGACACTCTGCCAAGGATAGTTTTTCGCCTTCGGCTGCCCACCGGAGGCCTCTCGATCGGCAGGCAATAAAAAAACTTTTAGCTTGGCCGCCACGTCTTCGGATTTCGCTTCAATTTTTGTCGTGATGATAATGATTTGTTCGGGTTCGTATTTTTCATTCCGCGCAAAGGCCAAGTTCGCAGACGAAATAGAAAAGCCTTCGTACAAGGAGGGAATCGCCACCGAAATTTTTTGTTCTTCTTGACTGCCTTGACCTCCCGCTTGCGCCTTCACGCCCTTTTCGACTTTGACCACCATGGTTTGGGAGTCGCGTGGAATAGGCAGGGACTCGGACTGCAGATAGACTTCGGTGAGGAACTTATTCGTCGTCAGGCTAAACGGAACTTTTTTGGAGGTGGCGACAACGCCTTTGTTTTCAAGCTCAAAATCGACGCGTTTTTTGAAGTCTTCGATGTTCAGTGGATAATTGGATTTGAAATTGACCAGAACCTTTTTGGTTTCGGCGTTCTTCGGGTCAATGTAGAATTCTCGCTTCATAGCCTGGATGCGAACCGCTTGAGTTGAAAACTCGACATCGTAGGAATCAAAAATAAGATGGCTGGCAAAAAGCGCCTTCTTAAACTCGACCTTGTATTTCTCGCCCACGCCCCAGTCGCCCTTGGTCAGATCAGGAACAAAAACCAGAGACCGGTCGGTCCGCCAAGACCAGGTTCCGGCGACAGAAGGATCCATGGTGATTCCCTCGGTCACGGGTTTACTCAATTGTTCGGGGCGAACCACCGATTTCGAAAATCGAATCTCCAACGGCTGGGGATTTTTTGTTTCGGGATCGGTCGGAAGAGGTGCGACGGACGTGAGGGTGACGTAGTCAGGCAAAGGTCGGGAATCCCAATATTTCTTAAAGCCGATCCCACCCGCTGCTAGTATCAGTAAACCAAGGGCCATTCCCGCAGCCCTCTTGCGGAAAAGCTGAGGATTTTGACTTTTCCATTCTAAAAGCTGGCCATACTTTTGACCGGCTTTACTTTCCCCAAGGAGGGCCGCCGCTTTTTTGGCCCAGGCGGGGGGAGAGTAGTGAAAGTTTCCGAAAACCTTGTTTAAAAAGCCTATCACCCGAAGGAAAATTTGGTTCACGAGGACCTCTTGTGGAGCGCTGTTTTTTGAATAATTGATTGCAGCCCAGAAGCGTCGGACGGTCAATAAATTCGATCTAAGTCCAGATTACAGACGCAGCATAGATAGACCCCCGGCAAATGCTTTATCCTGAAAGCAACAAAGGGGTTTTGAAATGACAGCCGTTGGACGATCCGCTTCTAATAATGCCGATGACATTCAAGCTTTAAAAAATAGCTACGAAATGCGGGAAGCGCAAAAGGACAAAAATCACGAAAACCAAATCAAAGAAATCAATGCCCTCCACGCGCAAGAGGTCAATCGCATCACCAGCGAATCCAAAGAGGGCATGGATAAAATGCGCAATCGGGAACAAAACAAACTCTCGGAGCAAGAGCAGAAATATCAAAAGGACATCGAATCTTTAAAAGCGATGTACCAAAAGAAAATAATGGAAAAAGAAGCTTAGAGGACCACTCCCCTAGTTGATCAAATAGATGGTTTTCATCGAAACCATCTTTGTCTTCACCAAGCAGGGTTCTGTGGAGATCGCCATCGGAGCTCGCGACAGATAGAAAGCCAAAGGCACCTTACGCCAATGGCGCAGATCCGGCTTCAAAGTGTATTCCACCAGACTTGTCGACTGGTTAATCAGATAACCAGCCAATTCAACAGAACCACGGCAGAACTTTCCCGCTTCATTCCCCATTGACTGGCTTCCGTAGAGGGCTAGACCACAACCGCCGACGCCCACCGCGACTCCGGTGCTCACTCCTACAATTCCGTAACCGAGAGCCACGGGCAGACGGAATAAGCTTTTCGTCAAAAGCAGCGGATGGTAGCTGGAACTATATTTCTCACTTATTTTATCCACCCACGAAGAGGTCGAAATCAAGGCTTCTTCTTCCATCGAGCAAGACTCTGGAAAATTCGATTTTGCCTGAATCTTGTAAGCACCCTTCTTCATGGTCAGAAAATCCGTCGACCAATCTAAATCAGGCAGCACACCCAGGCCAATGATACGCCATTCGACTTTTTGAGAAGGGCTGAGGTCAATTTCCCGCAAACGGGCCACGGCCAACTCACCAATACTCGCGTCTGCCTTCGAGTTTTTCAGTTTTTCTGCTAAAAACTTCCAATGGGGCCGGGCCATGCCTGGATCAAAACGGTCCCATAGAGCAGCTTGCAAAAAACTTAAAGCAGGATCACGACCATAGTTGTAAAGAAAAGCCGTCTCCTCTTCTTGCGCCCGGCGGAGCTCGACCAGGGCGGCCCCTTCTTGTTGCAGATTCAAATAACTCATCGAAATCAAAAGACTCAAATAAGTTCTCTCGTAAGATTCTAGCACATAGGAAGTAAAAGTTCCTTCGGGCGTGATAAGCTCAGCCACCTCTCCGGAAATTTCATAAAATTTAGAACGATATTGATGACGAACGTAGGTTCCCAAGGTGATCACCTCATTAAAGCAGGAACCACTATATAAATCAGAAACTTGATCCAGTTGGAGATCAGCACTTTTCGTCAGTGAGTCTTCGAGAATATTCTGACAGGTCGCCGAGGTCGCTTGACCATCTGATAATTTGAGACGAGGAGCAGTGGCACAGGCACCCAGAAACACACAACCGAGCAGAAGAAAAAGATTTTTCATGGCTAGAAAGTATCTCTAGATTCTTGCGCTTTCAAGGGCCACCGCTGCAACCCCCGATCGAGATGGCCTGAGCACCATAATCTTCTTGAGCCGCAAAAGCCTGAGCGGAAAGCTATTCTCTTTTCCGCGGCAAATCCTCGATATGCGACAAAGGGTAGAGACCCACAAAAATTTGGTAAATTTCATTCGTGGCACGGCCCTTCGAAAGAAAATCCATGAGATCTACGCGAAAAGCGCGGATTTTTTCAACGGCCTCAGGTAAAAGAGACCGATCGATCGCCACCGTCATGGCCGAATGACTTCTGATCTCGCGAGGATCGTGACGCAAAGAATCGACACATTTGTTTGCAATTTCTAACATCAAACGATGTCGAGTCTCGGCAATACCGGGATCCACGGGATCCGTCGTTGTGGGGCCTACATTTTTTGTCCAACCCCCTTCGCTAGTTATTTTAATCCACTCCATCTGAAATAAAACATCCAAGGCCCGTCGCGTTTCCGCCAAGGGAATACGGAGGACCTTCGCGATCCATTCGGGGTCCGACTGAAAACTCGGTAAATCAAGCAGATCTAAAATCGCGTAACAGTACCATCGAGAAATCTTCTTGAATTCATCAGCCGTCAAAAGCCGATGCGACGAAAGGCTCTCGTCGATATGCAGAGTCTGCAATTTTTTTCGCGCCCTATAAGCACTCAGAAAAGGCGCGAGCTCTTCCTCCGACATTTTCAATTGAACTCCGAAACGCCGAATCAACCGCTCGCCCAAGGGCCTTTTACCCATCACAATCTTGCGCAAGGTGGCCGGATCGGTCTGCAAAAATTTCGCGAAGGCGCGAAAAGAATAGCTCGGACGTGCGGTTGCGCGCTCTTGAAAAATCAGCAAGAGATGACGACGAAAATCAACCGTGACCAACGCTTCACGTGAGAGAGGCTTCATGGTGCTCAGCATAGTCCATCGTTTCGCGAGAATCCAGAAAATCAATTGACTTCACTGAAGGCCAAGATGAGGCTGACCTTATGGAAAATATCCTGTTTGATCTTCCCTCGCACCCTTGGGCCTGCTGGACTTTGCTGGCTCTTCTCTTTGGGATTTTGGAAGTCACTTTGCCCGCCTTTGCCTTTAGCTTTGCGAGCATAGCTGCGGCTCTCGCGGCCCTGGTGTCGCTTCAATTTGGAGTGACGCTGCAGGCCGTTTCATTTGCCGTCACAACCCTGCTTGCGCTCTTTCTTTTGCGGCCGTATTTGCTCAAAAAATTTCGACCTGGGGTTCCTATGCCCTCCCGCGCCGACGCTTTGATCGGTGCCCAAGGGCAGGTGACAGAACCCTTAGACATCGCCACCCTTTCGGGCCGCGTCCTCGTCAATGGCCAAGATTGGGCGGCCCGCAGTGAGGCCCCGCTTGTTCGAGGTCAAAATATTATTGTGCAACATCATGATGGAATTGTTCTGATCGTGAAGGAGATTTAAAGATGGATCCTATTTTTTCGGTTGTCGGTTTTTTCTTTGTGGTTTTTGCCTGCGTGACGCTTTTCAAAACAGTGAAGATCGTGCCGCAAAAACAAGTCATGATTATTGAACGCCTCGGAAAATTTCACAAGGCCGCTGAGGCAGGACTCAATATCATCATTCCCTTTTTGGATGCCGTCCGATCGACTTTGGATTTGCGCGAACAGATCACGCCTATCCAACCTCAGTCGGTGATTTCGCGCGACAACGTCACCATGGAAGTCGATGCGGTCATTTATTACGTCGTGATGGATCCGATCCGTGCGACCTACGAGGTGCAAAATCTCGGTTGGGGGATTGAACAGCTCACACTGAGCGCCTTACGCAACGTGATCGGCTCCCTCGATTTAGACCATACCCTGTCTTCACGCGATAATATCAACACCCAAATCCGCGCGGCCCTGGATGTTTCAACTCAACCTTGGGGGATCAAGGTTCTGCGCGTGGAATTGAAAAATATCAATCCTCCGCAAGAGATCAAATTGACCATGGAAAAACAGATGACGGCCGAGCGCAGCCGCCGGGCTGTGGTGACCACCGCCGAAGGAGAAAAGGCCGCCGCGATTTTGCGCGCTGAAGGACAAAAGCAATCGAAGATCGTCAGCGCTGAAGGAGAAAAGCAGTCCGCCATTCTTTCTGCAGAGGGTTTAGCTGAAGCCAAACTCAAAGTGGCCGGAGCCGAGGCGCAGGCCATCCAATTGATCACCCAAGCGATTGGCGTGTCCGGCAACCCCACGCAGTATTTGATCGCGCAGAAATATCTCGAGTCTCTGAATCAAATTGCGCAGAATGCCGACAAGACTGTTTTCCTTCCTTACGAGGCGGCGGGCGTGATGTCCTCGCTCGGGGGTCTCAAGGAAATGTTCGGACCGCGCGCAATCGTGAAAACTTAAGGGAAAGGCGAAGAACATGATGGGTAAGAATACAGATCCAAGAAATTACCAGTTGATGGTTCTCACGAGCATGCTTTTCTACGGACTTTTTTGGTTGAAGTTCGATTTGAATATATTATGGATCATCGGAATTTTAGCGGTGGCTCTGATCACGCAATTTTTAGCATCCCGCGCCTGGAAACTTCCTCGTTTTGAGTGGAGAAGCGCCTTGATCTCGGGACTTTCCCTCAGCATCCTCATGCGGTGCCCCTCTCTGCCGCTTTCACTGACCCTGGCCGCCGTGGCGATCTTGAGTAAGTTTATTTTTCGTTGGAAAGGGAAGCATATTTTCAATCCCACCAATTTTGCTCTCGTCGTGGGCATCCTCGGCATTGGAGAAGTGTCCATCAATCCGGGACAATGGGGCAACGGCGCCGCACTGGCTTTTTTTATTTTATGCATGGGTATTTTCGTTGCGAACAAAGCCTGCCGGAGCGACGTGAGCCTCGCCTTCATCGGCGTTTACGCGACAACTTTGTTTGCCTATACGGCTTGGATGGGCGATTCCTTCAGTACACCAGTGAAGCGCTTACAAACGGGTTCGCTTTTGATTTTCACGTTCTTTATGATTTCAGATCCCAAAAGCACTCCTGATTCACGAACGGGTCGTTTGATTTTTGGAACCACCGTGGCTTTGGGCGGGCTCTATCTGCAACTCATTCAAAAGATGCCGGCAGGACTTTTGATCTCTTTGGTTTTTCTTTCAGTCACCACACCTTTGATCGATCGCGTTTTTCCGGCCGAAAGATTTCAATGGAAGCGAGAGAGGGAGGCCCCGGTCCTCGCGGGTTCGGAGCTCGTGTGAATTTGGACCTTTTGACTCTTGTTCCTTTGAAGGATTCACCTTAAACTGATGGCCACAAAATCATCAAAGGATATCCCCATGAAACAAGCCCTTCCGCCACAGACTCTTCAGCAACTTTTTACTGAAGCTCGAAGTCACCACTCCTGGACAGATAAACCCGTTGCGGAGGAGCTGCTTCATTCTCTTTACGACCTCGCTAAATGGGGACCGACCAGCGTGAATTGCTGTCCCATGCGGGTTGTTTTCGTCAAATCAAATGCGGCCAAGGAAAAATTAATTCCCGCTTTGATGGGATCTAACGTCGAACAAATCAAAGCGGCGCCTGTGACTGCTATTATTGCTCTTGATCAATTATTTTATGAAAATCTCCCGCAGCTTTTTCCAGCCTTTGATGCCAAACCCATGTTTGCTTCTAATGCCGCTTTAAGTGAGACAACGGCCTTTCGAAATAGCTCTTTGCAGGGCGCTTATTTTATTTTAGCGGCCCGGGCCTTGGGTTTAGATGCCTGCCCGATGTCGGGATTTGATAATGGCAAGCTAGACGAAGCCTTTTTCAAAGGCACATCTTGGAAGTCCAATTTTATCTGCACATTGGGCTATGGCGATCACTCGAAGCTTTCGCCGCGTGGCCCTCGACTTGATTTTGCGACGGCTTGCAAAGTTGTGTAAAGAGCGAAAGGCAAGGAAGCATCGGGCTTGAAGAGCGAGTCCGTTGCTTAAGGCTCATTTTTCATCCCTCAAGCCTTTAGATCATTTTATTGAATCAATTCATTCTAATAATGAATTATTAAAAATGCCTTCTATCCTTTATCCTCGCCGAAATTTAAAGGATGGAAATATGCAAAAAATAAAACAGAAATTTCTTATCACGGGAACATTCGCGTTGATCGCTATGAACTTCCATTTAGCGGTCGCTCAGAATACGGCGCAAACGATCACCCAAGCAACGGTCTCTTCGGCCGCAAGCCCTTTGAGCATTTATCAAAAAAGACAAGAGGCAACGACGCCCCAGCAAATTTTGGATTGGTTGCAAAAAGGCAATGAGCGTTTTGCCAAGGGAAAATCCAATCATGGGGGCTTCCCGGTGGATGCTCGCGAGCGCATCAAGGTCAGCGCTGTCAGCCAGCGCCCCCTTGCGGCCGTTTTGTCTTGTATCGATTCCCGCACAACGCCCGAACTTGTTTTTGACACCTCTGTCGGTGACCTTTTTACCGCACGGGTCGGCGCGAATGTCATCAATGAGGATATTCTTGGAAGTTTAGAAATCGCCGTCAATTCCGGCGCAAAAGTTCTGGTCGTTCTTGGACACACCGATTGCGGCGGGATCAAGGGAGCTTGCAGCCATTTGCAGCTGGGCCATATGACCCAACTCTTAGACCGCATTCAACCCGTAATCACGGCCGTCAATTCGCATTTAGACAAGGATCCAGCCTTCGCGAAGGAAATTGGCGAGCGAGTTGTCGGTAACAGACGCTACATCGCCGAGGTCAGCCACATGAACACCCTGCAAAGCACGAAGCAGATTCTGGCACAGAGTTCTGTCCTGAGTGAGAAAGTCAAAAGTAGAGAGATTATTTTAATTTCCGGAATCTATGACGTTGATTCCGGCAAAGTCATTTTCGATCCCCAACAGTAAATTTATTTTTTAAGGCCGAAGCGCAGCCGCAGTCAAAGCAGCATTCGACCCTTCAGAAGACGGCTCTCTGTTTCACTAATTTTGCAGCAGGCCCTTTTAAATAAATTTATCGGTGGCATAGGGGCCGGCTTCATCCTTCTATCTTCTCCAGATTAAAAAAATCAACCTCAACGAGAGTTTCGATTTTATTTTGTCCCAACAGCCGGCTTCTACCGATTTTTTCCCACAGTGAAAAAATATCCTGCTCGGAAAAGCTCTGGGCCCGTTCGAGCTGACCGAGCTCCCGGGCCACTTTGTAATGATGCAGTTCCAGAAGTTCACTTTCGATATCGACCGTTTCGGGACTTTGGTGGCACAGATAATAACAAGTCTGCGGATTTCTCGCAGCGATCAAGGTGATCGCTCGCCATTCGGGACGGCGTAAAAAAAGTTCCTGCACCCAGGCCGCGTCCATTTTTTCACCCACCAAGTCAACGCTCTGCAGACGCCCTTTGAATTCAAAGCAAGGGGTCTGTTTATAAAAGTGACTGACCTGGACGCGATCTTGAAGGGCGTAACGCAAAAGCCCTGACGATGTCCACAACAGGGGCTGATACTCCCGGCCTTTTTTTACCTCCCAAGCTGGAAGAACATCTCCCGTCTGTAGATCTTTGAATTCAAAAAAGTGAGATTGCAGAGCCAAAACCTTGTGCCCCTGAAAGGGAATCGTTACGACCCCTTCTGTCGCCCAAAGACCTTTCCCCTGGAAAGCCACCTGGGGCATCTCTCGCTTGATTTGCTCAGCCCAGGGACCACTCGAAAAAGAATCCCAAGCGCTGATCACCTTCAAATGAGGCCACATTTTTTTAAAAAAAGAAGTCTCCTGGGGGCTCATCTCCGACGTGAGATTTCGACGGGGCGCTCTCCCCAAGGTGGGACCGAGCTCCTCCTCAAAACTTCCCCAAGTTCCCTCGCGTAAACAAAGAGAAAGTTCAGCCCAATGCTCTTTCACATCGCCCATTATTTTTAACCAGAAAGTCGGACTCCAAACAGACACCAACGTGAGATTCTCTTGAGCCATCAGGTAAAGCAAAGTGGCTCGCCAAGCGCCTTCGGGTCTTGAGACCTCAGAAACTGCAGCCGGAACCGCCATGATTTTTTTAAGGATCCAGCGTTGGTAAAGCGGAAAAAGTTCGGCGTCATTCGCGGTTGCAAGCCCCCGTAGCTCCTGCGGAAGCCAGGAGAGAGACCAATAGTGAGTTCCTTTTTTAAGACCGGGGAAATGCTTCGCCAGATCGCCAAGCCAGGCTCCAGCGGCCTGATTGAGTTCAGTCAAAAATAATTTAGAGTAAGGGATCCACTTGCGCGCATCCGTAGAACCGCTGGTGGGCTCATAGCGCTGGACTGAAGAAGAAATGACCGCCTTCTGCGAATGCCTCTGTTCGTCAATAAGCTCGCGATAATCGGCATATTGCGAAAGCGGAAGGAGTTCCCGGAGGTCTTCATATTTTTTGCCCGAAAGACTTTTCCACTGCAAAGTCCCGCGCAACGACAATAAAATGTTCTCGAGTTTTCCCCTTTGAGTGGCTTCCAATTCACCACAGGCCTGGTCAAACTGCTTTGCTTTTTTTCGATAGTAGAAATGCAGAAGCCCGTGGCAAAACCGAATGATCACACAAGACCCATTTCGAAACCGACAAGACTTGAAGACGAAATTCTTGCAGATCCGCTCAAAGAAACCGCATAAAGATGGACGGGAATGCGTTGCCGAAGGCAGGATCGCAAAGATTTCGCAGCTCCGGTGGCATCAGCAAAGGAAACCATATGAACGGATTTATTCCTTTTTAAAATCCACTGCAAAAAAGAAAAGATCACGTCCTCTTTTTGCAAAGACTCCTGAATATTAAGATGAGTCATGTAGACGACCCGCAAACTCTCGCCCGCCTGGGGCAGGTTAAAACCCAAGACATTTGCTAATTTAAAGAAAAATCTTTGGATGGAAGGCGCACGCACTACCTTCATCCTTTTGCTCACGCTGGGGTCCCAGGGTAAGGTGCAAGCTTGAATCTCTCCGCTCGCGTTTTTGATCAGCAGGAATTTATCAATTGAAAAATGGGGCCACGATTTTTGTCGAAAATCCCACATATTCCCGATGCTATCGTCAAAAATCGCCCCGAAGAGCTTTTTTTTCTCTTGCTGGTTCAAAAAGTTTTTGAGCGGAAGTAAATCCTCGTCCTTCGCCGACACAACCTGCAGAGGTGGTTCTTTTTTCCAAGGTAAAAATCCGAAGACGTTCACCATGTCGACTTCTTGAAGAAAATCGTAACGAAATCCCAGGTCTTTTTTTGATTCGACTAAATTACGTAAGGCCTCTTTATTCTTTTTTAAAATCGCTGTCAGAAAATAGGCCGGCGGCCCCAAAGATTTTTCATTCTGCAGAGCCTGCAGGATAGGTGCATAGCTTTTTCGCCAAATCACGCTCGCCCGCCGGGACTGGTTGGTGCGAAAATCCCCAATGTAACCGCAGGCCTTCTTTTCTCCATGAATCCATCTGTCAGAAAAAGAAATCGAAAAACAGCCTCGAAGTTTTTCTTTGTCTCTGTTGAGAAAAGTCAAAAAAGATTTCCCCTGACATTGCAATAAATGATTGAAATCAGGAGAGCGATCATAAAGCAAATCAATCCCTCCGACCCGCATAGTGGCCTGCTCCATGAATTTTAAAAGGCTTTCGTTATCCTGGCGGGACTGGAGAAGAGTCATCTCGGGATGGGCCTTCAGATAGTCTGCTAGATCCAAAATTCCCTCTCACGCACAAAATTCATCGTGGCGGGCTGGCGGCGGTCCTCAACGCCCTGAACTCTCATCCGATCGATAGCGAGATGAAGCTCGTCGGCCGAAGTGGATTTGCCTTCCGTTTCACCGAAAAATTTCAAGTTATCACCCTGATTCTTCATGATTTCGACATCCTGCTGGATCACTCGGCGCGTGTAAAATCGCATGAAAGGCTTCAAGCATTTGCTCCAAAAGCCAACGTCGTAGGCGATCCAAGTATAAACGCGCGTCTGGTAGCGCGACACCGGAGAGCACTGACTGTTAATAATGAAAAATCTTTTGCCAAACTGATAATCCACCCGAGTGATGTTCGGGAAAATAAATTCATCGGTGTGAAACATCGGCTCCCGCCGCGGATTGAGAATTTTTTCGGTGAATCCGATGCTGTCTTGGGTTTGATCGTAACTCACCTTCACCCGCGCATCGGCCACCGCCACTTGCACCGGCACTTTCAGCAAGGCCCGGTTGCGAAACCATCCTGAATGAACAAAGACGGTGTGCGGGACATCCATAAAATTCTGCACGAGGGCCGTCACTTCATTGTCAAAATCGGTGATCATGAAATACTGGGCCCCTTTTTTTTCTGCGTATTCAGGAAATCGCCAGGCAGGACCCGCCGCTGCCTGAGCCGCATCCCCCGGCCAAATCCAGACGCAACCATCCTGCACAACCAAGGGCACGTCGCGAACGCACCAGCGACGGCTTTTGACTTGCTCTTGAGCTTCAACGAAAGGGCCATCGGAAGGAACCTCGACCAATTGACCTGTCTGATTGAATCTCCAACCATGATAGGGGCAGCGGATCGTCCCCGCCTCGACTCGTCCCAGGGACAACTGAGCGCCACGGTGAATGCACTTATCCAATAAAACGGCCACTTCGCCTTTTTCATTCCTAAAAAGAACGTAGGGCGTGTCGTAGAGCGATCTTTTGATCGGTCGATCGGCAGGAACCTCTGATTCCAAAGCCAAAATGTACCAGTGATTAATCAGATCCCCATCACATTCAATGAGCTTTTTCATCACTTCTTCCAGATCAGTTTCATATATTGATTCACCTTGAGATCAGGATACATTTCCTCTTTAAGTAAACACCAATTGACCCGCGCCGAGACCCGCTTCACGTGATCGCCTAAGCCAAAATGTAAACGTTTATCGCTTTGCGCTGAAAAACCACTCACCGCTTGGGTTTCTTGCAGAAGGGTGAATTTTTCACCCTTTTCTTTTTCCACAAAAATTTCAACTCGGGAACCCAGGGCCTCCCGATTGCAGCGCGGGTCTTCACTTTCGAGCGTAAAGCCAATCCAAGAATTTTCATCCTGAGTTTTCCCTTTATAGACATTTTTGTACAAAGTGGGCTCGGCGAATTGATGGGTAAAAATCAAATCCAGCCTTCCCCGATTCATAAAATCGGCCGCCGCAACACCACGGGAATTGGTTAATTCCGTCACCCCGACGGCAGTCGCTGCATCGACGAATTGAGGTTTTGCCGAAGGGCCGCGATTGAGATAAATCCGGTTCTGCTCTTTTCCGTAAATGCAAGACCCACGCAGATCGCCCCATTTCGTGGCGTAGCGGTGAATCGACGGCGGAGACCTCGCCACTTTTTCGTTGATGTACCAATAATCAGGACACTCTGCGAATTTTTTATCGATGCGATCATCGACCATGCCGTTCGCCTGCCCCAAATCAATCCACCCGTCGTTATCAAAATCCGCGGCAACACCGCCCCAACCGAAACGGTCCTCATTCAAAACACCTTTTGCAGTCGCAGTCTCTTCAATTTCGGGATAAAAGGGATTCTTGCCTGGAGAGAAGGCCCATAACAAACTGCCTTCGGCTTGAAAGGCGTGATGCACATCCGAGACGTAAACGCCCAGCCATCCCGTGCGATCGAAGTCGCCGACCGAAACATTCATACCCTTGTAAGTGTCCCGCCCGATGGAACCAAAAATAGAGCCCTTGATATTCTCGAAATATTTCCCTTCGTGATTGTAATACAAATCGTCGGGACCAAAATCATTTGCGATATAAAAATCAGGCCAGCCATCTTTGTTGAAATCCGCCACCCCGACCGCCAGCGACCAACGGGTTTCGGGAAGTCCCCATTTTTTAGAGTCCTGCCGTACGAATTTGTGATCGGGAGTTTGCAATAGCAAAATATTTTCGCCGCCGTTGTTCGACATATGCCAGCTGTCGTGCATAAAATTGAAGGGACGTTGATCCCCCTCGTATTCGGCCGCGGGCAAGCGAAACAAATTCAAACGATGGGGCGTTTCGTAATCGGGCAAATTTTCGGGCCAGACATTAAGAATCAAAAGATCTAAAAGACCATCGCGATTGAAATCGGCAAAGGTCGCCGAGAGTGAATTGGTATACAGATCCGCCAGGCCCGATTCTTCGGTGACATCTTGAAACTCCAAACGTCCCGTTTCTTTCAACATATTCTTTAAAAGAATGGGATGTCCAAAACCCACCGTTAAAAAAAGATCCTGGTCCCCATCGTTATCGTAATCGACGAAGACCGCGTTACTGATAATGCCTTGGTTCTTTGGATCCGCGATGATTTTATCGAGAGCCGGCAAGGGCACGCGTGCAAATTGATGGTTCCCGGTATTACGGTACAAGGCTGCTCGCTGGTTTTTTTCTTTCAGCATATTGGTCAAAAAAACATCGGGCTGCCCGTCATTATCGATGTCGGCCACCGCCACTGAATCGCCCACACTCAAAATCCATTTGGCAACATGCTGAATGCGGGGATCCAGGTCTTCGTAAAGCCCACCGTATTTATCCGCATTCAATCCTGAATGTTGGGAGTCGATTTTCTCAAAGGACCAATTGAGATTCTGCAAAGACAGTTGCGGTCGAATGAGGCCTCCGTAAACGGAGCTTCCCAGCAAAAAAAACCCGCCGAGGACCAAGGGTCTTTTGTAATAGGCATCGCCTAGAAAAGCCTGCCGTAGATAGGGCATGAAGCCCACCATCCGCGCCGCCCGAAAGTGATTCCAAGCTAAACGCGCACTCCCCACGATCAGGGCCGAATAGAAAAAAGTATAATAGCTCTGCCGCAAATGCAGGGCCAAATCGATCGTCGCGAGCCAAAACCCCACCCAGATCTGAGTCTTGCGATCAGGCGGAGTCGTCGCCGGATCGGTGATCATGAAGAAAGTAAAAATAAGGAAAGACGGCGAAGAGAGCGTCCCTAAAAAAAGTGTTTCAAAGGGCAAATGGTGCCGCATGATGAAAGCGCGCAGGGCCGTCTGGAGGGTGAAAAAGAAAAGAAAGGACATCACTAACCACTGCCTCTGGACCTTAGGGATCACGAACATCAAACCCAACATCAACACAAAAATCGACATCGCTCCGATGCCGTTCCACTGGTAGGCTGGAGCGGCGGTGATTAAATTGTGCGACATGAGCAAAGAGAAACTCACACCAACCATGGCCGGGTTCAAAGCGTGCTTACCTTTAAAGGTGATCAGATATTTACAACCAATGGCGAAAAAAACCGGAACGAACAAAAGAAAAAAATCGTGACTGTAGTTGAGAAGAAATGACAGGGACAAACTCGTAATCAAAGCACTGAGGGATACAACCCAACGGCCTTTAAAAATTCTCGAGCAAAGGGCCTCGAAAGCCAAACAGGAAGCGGTTGTTGCAAGGGCCTGCAGCGGCGAGCGGTTGAAGCCCAGAACGGTTAAACCCAAAACCAAATAAATAAAAAGAATCACAGCCACCGGAATGCGTGCGTCGATTTTGCCAAAACGAATTTTAAAATTCTGAAACACCAAGCCGAGAGGCTGTAAAATTTCTTCCATTTGCCCAGTCTAGGCGGTCAGCTCTCCCAAGCAAGAAATATCTCTTATCCGCGCGGCAGCGTCGAATGCCGCCGCCCGCCTTTCCAAGCGTAGAAGGGCGCAAGGACCATCGTCGAAGGAAGCATTTCCCCTGCCGCGACAACAGTGCCAGGGCCCAAACCACACAAGCCGCCTAAAATAGCATGAGCTCCGACATGGGGTGAGGCGAGAATGAGTTCCATCTCTTTTAGTCCCTGGATGCGGTTCAAATGATGCGCAGTGATGGCCACGCCAAAACCGATCATGGCAAAATCATCCACGCGCAAATGGGTCCGATCAATGATAAAGCTCTGCGGAGCCCAGTAAATGCCCCGGCCAATTTTGGCTCCCCACAGCCTCAACCAAGCCGAATAGACCAAAGGAAATAGCCGCAGGATCTCTTCCAAAAAAGAGAAGCGTAAATAAATCGACTGCAGTTGCGCTCCGAAATACCATATCCAGAAGGCCTTTTCATGACGAGTTATTTTTCCCTCAGGACGTCCTCCCCAAAAATAAAGCAGTTGAGCCAGCAAAGGGGGGACAAGGTAGATCCAAGCGACTGTCAGCAGAAACGACAAAAATAAATTCGAAGAAAAATAAAAAATGGCCCCCAGACCCAGGGCCTGCAGAGACTGAAGTAAATTTCCCAATACAAATTGAATCATCATTACGTTTTCTATGGCGTGGCGTTAAACTAAAACTATGGCATAAATTCTATTTAAATGTAAAGTTTCATTCATATATACAGGAGGTCATGTGAAGAAAGTGTTTTTATCGACGTCAGCGGTTTTGGTTGCTTCTTTAAGAGTGTCGCTTTTCTTAACTCTGGTGAGTCCTTTCGCTCAAGCCGTTACTAGTTCAAGCCTCAAACCTCAAGCTTATTATGCGATCATCACTCAGGCCGCTCCTTACGACGATGCTTGGAAGAAAAATTTCCCGGCCGCTTCCGCGGCTGCTCAAGAAAAATCGGTCAAGGCCATGAAAACTCAAGAGCCCCAACGCAAGTTGGCTTCTGATATGGACCAGGAATTTTATGAAAGTAAGATGTCGGTGCCCATGAAAAAATTCAGAGATGATTTTTTAAACGTCAAAACAGCCGATGACTTGGATACTTTTCTGCTCGAAACAGATAAGAAATATGACACCTATCCTGGAGATGTTCAGTTCATTGCGGCGCAACTCCTTCCACTCCGTGTTTTTCGCGGGATTATCTGGAAACTCGTCCCAACTGTACAGGACTCGAACCTCGCCCATAGCCTTATTCTCACCCAGGTGAAGAGCGTGGCCGTGAATATGAAGGTCCTGTTGCCGACAGATCAATGGCAAGCCGGTTTTGACTACGTCACTCAACCCTTCGTGGAAAATGGCGTTGCGCCATTCCTGCGCAAAGGTCAAGTGGTCGCGCCTTTTGCGAGAAGCAACGAAGCCGATGTGCAAAGCTACGTTCGCTTGGCCGTGATTCCGGCGCTGCGCCAATCTGCGGCTAGACTCGAAAAATTGGATCTCTCTTCTGATCTGGCTGTTTGGGATAACAAACTCCTCTACGGAACAGGGTCCTTCCCTTCGGCCGTGGATCGCTACGCTCTTTTCGGTGAAGTCGAGCGCCATGCCGCGCTCTCTAATATTTTCGCGGGCCTTTCCGAGTTGTGCTATCAAAGCGCCTACTCTCTGCAGGGCTCTCTGCAACTGAATCAAGAGATTGGAAAACTTTACGGCTGGGATGGCTTCCTTGGAAAAGTGGATGGAGTTCCCGCCGCGAAAAGAATTCAAGTGATCCGCAATCCCAAATTTGCAAGCTGGGGCCGCCTCTTCCAAGACGGGACGAAATGGACCAGCGACGCCTGGTTCTTCCTCGGTCGTTCGGTCGATCACGGAGAAAAAATGTGGAACGCGATGAAAGATCGTCCCGTTTCCGAAACCTTTGTGGTGAACAATGCCTCGGCTCTTCCTTTTCAACGACCGATCGGCAATCGTTTTGAAAATTTAAAACGATTGCTGCAAGGCCCTGCCGAAATCCATAGCTTCGTGACAGACGAGAAAGTCGTGGTCAATTTAGAGAAGTATTATCTCCAACCCCCTTCGGACTTGAAAAGACTTTATGCTCTTCCGAGTAGCGAGGACGGGCCAGAAATGTTGGCCTTGAATCTGAATGTCAACGGCAAACCCAAAAGCGTTCCCTACCGTAATTTCCTGTACGGCCGCCCGACGCAATGGGATCTTTCGGTGTATCAGCCTTATTTCCCGACCGTTAAGACAAACCAAGATCTGCAGCGGGCCGCACGCATCCTGAGCCAAGGTTGGGGAACCTCGGCTATCGCGACTCCTTTGATGAACTATATGAATTAATTTGGAAATGGACCCTTAGAGTGTTGATAGAAAAAAGGAAAACTGGTCTCAAAAACAAAACTACAACACCCAAACCCCTCGGCACTCTCCAACAAAATTATTCCCCGGTACCTAGATCTGAAGCGCAGGAAGCGCTTCAGAAAGGCCTTCACAGGATGGACACAGCCTCGCACAACTGGCAACAGCGGAACGAAGACATCTTATTAAAATGAGAGTTAATTCTTAAGATTTAAAAGTAAAAATCAATACGACAGAAGATCACCGCGCCGGACGATCAAGGGCCGTTTTTCGGAAGACGGGTTCTGTGAATGACAATGGGGGCAAGTAACCAGCATGACCGAGAGAGCAGAGCAAGTCTGCGACCACGCCCTCTCATCAACAGCGTAGGGGACCAGTTCCTTCTCAATAGGAACCTCTGCGGAGGCCCTTTTTTACTTCGGCTTGAGCAAAGCCTTCAGCACCCATAGATCCCCCAGCAAAGAAACAATAAATCCTGCCGATAATAAAATCCCTAAAGTTCGCGGGGGCTCAAAGTAAGATCCAGTGAAGGTCAAACAACAAAGCGCCATAATGATCGCGCATTGAATGGAACCAATCCCGCGATTCTCAATTCCCTTTTCTAAGTGACGGCCCCCGAACATATATTGAATGGCGTTGTCCCCTGTCAGGCCTACCAATGTCGAAGCGACAATGCAGGTCACAAAATTCACCGAAAGGCCAAAGAGATAAATGCTCACGAGCATCCATGCTGGCCCCCAAAGGGCTGACAGCATAGCCGCCCAGAAATATTTTTTCCCGGTGGCGCGAGTTAAATAGAAAATGACCAGTGCCACTAAACACAAACTCAGAAAAAGACTATCGAACAACGTATGAATCAAGGCCATCGAGAAATCGGCAAAGCCGATGAACTCGCCCGCAAGCCAACATTCTTTTTGCGGACAGAGGCGAACGACTTTCTCACGAAGCTGATTCAACTTTTCGGTATCGGTCGTCTGGAGATAGAGGATGGCTCTGCCCTCTCCCGAATCGGCATTATAGCGTTCCGAAAAAGAAGAGTGTTTCAATTCGTCAGAAACCAAATCCTGAGTCAGAGGGGCGGCCGGTATATTTTGAGAAACAAATTTCTCGACCTGATCATAGGTTTCCGTCCGGGTGACCAGAGGATCCTGCGCCACGGTCGCTAAAATTTCGGCCCGCCGTAGACTATTGAGATTCTTTTCAAACACCAAACTGGCATCGGCCACCCAACCCCTGGTTTTTTTAATGTACTCCATCCCTTGTTGAAAAGGATGTCCCCTAGGGAAAACTTCCGAAGGATTCTGCGACAATTTAAAATTCTGAACCGCAAATCCGGCCCCCACAAAAACTAAAAGCGAAAGCCGCGCGAGCCCACGCGGTGGAGATTTCAGCGTCACCGCCTGCGAGACTCGGTAGAACCAGGCCCTCTCTCGCCGAACCCAATTTTGCCAAGAGGGAAACAAGATCATGAACGAAGGAACGATCAAAAAAACGCAGGCCCACTCTAGCATGGATCCCAAGGCCGCAAGGGCTCCGAATCGGCGAATGCTCTGCAAGTGAGAAATGACCAAGGATCCGAATCCCAATACCGTTGTCAAAGAAGTGAAGAAACTCGGCGTGATCAATTGGCGAAATGAATGCTTATAATTTCTTTCGCTCTTCATACGATCGTAGGAGATAAATATAAAATCCTGAATAGAGGCCACGGCAATCATCAAAAATAGACAAGAAGACAAAGGATCTATGGGATAACCAAGAAGACCCATTAATCCGAAAACCAAGGTCGTGGAAAAAAACAATGTGAAAAGGAAAATGGCCCCGGACCTCCAAGTGCCAAAAAGGAGACGGAAACCCCCTCCCACAATCAAAATAACAAGCAGGTTCAAAAGAGGCGTTTGCGCGAGTCCCTTCATCATGTACAGCTGTTGTGCGGCCGTTCCCGTCACCCAGGTCTTCAATGGAATTTTCTCCTGAATCGAATGGATCAAATCATCCACGGCACCGGGATCAAAACTGCCGTACCGGCCCGGCACTTCCAGATCCCTAACCCGAAGGGAGACGGCAAAATCCCGCGCATTTCGATCCGTCACGACCGAATTCCAAGGCGAATTCATCAAGGGACTGAGGGGATTGCTCTCGGCCACAAGAGAGGTCTCACAGGGACTCGGCAGGAGGCGGGGATAAGACAGCTTATCGATCGTCGCCACGGCCTGGCGGATTTTATACGGCGACATGAAGCCCTCAACCTGAGGATGGGCGAAGACGATCTCATTAACTTGTTTTTGGATCAGACATAAATCGGTCCACTGAAAAAAATCACCTCGAGGTTCAACAATAAATCCCAAAGATGTTTGCGCACCAAATAGTTCTTTGGTTCGTTTCAGCTCCTGTGTTGAGCGCATGCCTGGATCCAATTGATCGGTCATGGAAACGGTCTGTTTCAGGCGTTGTGCAGAGAGCGCGAAAAAAGCGAAGAGCACAAAGCATAAAATAAGATTAAAGCGCGGGTGGCGGAAAGCCGCCTGCAGAGTTCTCTGAAAATAAAAATCAATCCACTTCAAACTTCTTTTCAAGATCTGAAATCCCCCCGCGCCTTACAATTCGAACATGCGAAGAGAAGCTTGTCATTTGCAAAGCTTGCGACTTTAATGGAGTTCATGTTGCGCTGGCCAAATAAAAATTCATTGCTGACTTATCTTTTTGTCACTCTTCAACTGAGCGTGGTCTTTGTTCTGCTCTATGGATTTTGCAATTGGTTCGCTTTTCAAAGAGAGCATACTTTTCAACTTTGGATGAATTGGGAGCTTGCCATCCCTTTCCTGCCTTGGATGATCCTTGTCTACGAATCGCTGAATCTTTTAACTCTTCTGCCTCTTTTCACCTTGTCGAGCGAACAGATGCGCGCCTTGGGAAAAAGCCTGATAGTGGCAACAGGTATCGCCGCTCTTGTTTTTATCATTCTACCCGCCCCTGTGGGTTTCATACGCACGACGGATGTGGGCTTCTGGAGCCCGGCCTTTCAAACTCTGTACGCCTTGGATCGCACGGCAAACACCTTTCCTTCACTGCACATCACTTATAGTTTTTTGGTGGTGCGATCTATTTCGGCAACGAGTCGTCAGCTAGGCCATTTCCTATGGATTTGGTTCATCCTGATCTGCGCCAGTGTTCTGATGGTCCACCAGCATCACGTCATTGACGTAGCGGGAGGCCTTCTGCTCGCGGAGTTTTGTTATCGTCGCTTTTATCTGAAGTCCAACCTTGATACAAAACCTGTTCAAAATCAGGCGAAAGATCTTGAGGATTCCTCTCGGTCGTAAGTTTCGGGCCGGCCCACATCTTCAACCAAATTTTGAAATGAGTGGGCCGCTCAATCGCGAAATCAACAAATTTATGGAGATGAATCCACGGAACGTAAGGATGCTCATGGTGCGCGAGATGATGATGGTAATTCAAAAAGATAAACTGCACCACTTTATTCACCTTCAAGTTCCAGGCGCCTTTGCGGATATCTCGCACCGACCAGGCATGGTCCGCGTACTGCAATGAACCCCAAAGAAAAGCGAAGGCCCAGTAACAAATCAGCCAGGCCTTGAAGCCCACACCCAAAATAAAAATAATTCCCAACTGAAAAATCAAAGTGGCCAAGAGCTCCCAACGCACACGGGAGCGATTGACGTGATCTAACCCGGACAGCATGGCTTCCATGCTCATGGGTTTCATATATTTGTGCTGACTGCGAAAAAGAGTTCCGTCCAGAATGCGCGGTGAAATCAAATAAAGAATTCCCCCGAAGGGAGCCGCCGTCCAATAGAAGCCTAAAAGAACCGTATAGAGCTGCGCAAATTTCAACAGACGGCTGTCATCTGGATAATACATATCGAACATTTCAACATCAGTGCGATTGCGTCGATGATGGCCCAGGTGAAAAGCGCGTTGAAAGAAAAAGCCCGTTGGAAAAAATAAAGCGCAGAGCTGGCCAAAAAAATCGTTCACTTTTTTGTTAGGATGAAAGATGCGATGGACGCTTTCATGCAGTAAAGAAAAAATCGTATTCCCAACAAACGCAAACCCCATAGCGCAAAGACCCACCTGCCACCACGCGGTAAAGCGGGCGGCCCCGGCAAGTAAGGCCAGGGCCACGCCGAAGGCGCCAAGAGCGATAAGAATATTGAGCCTTCCCGGAATGGGAATGGCGATTCCGTTAGCAGCCGTTTTCATTGCTTTCCATTTTACAAACCGAATCTGGCTCAATACAATTGAGAATATGGATTACGCTACAAGCTATCTTAAAAAACAGGAAAACTCTTTCGCGAAATGGACGGAGTTTTTGCAGAAAGACTTGCAGCAGGACTTTCGCCCTCTCGAATATTCAGATGAGATTCCATCACCGCTGGAAGACTTTCCTCAGGACAATTGGAGCGAAAAGGAAAAAACTCGCTTCTACTATCTTTTCGCCCAATTCAACTGCGAAGCTCTGATTATTTTTGAGCAGTGTTTTATGTACGCCACCAGAAAGCTCGTGCGGACGCTGCCTAATCCCCTGGAGCGCACAGCTCTGCGCCATTTTGCAAGGGAAGAGTTTATCCACACCAAAGCCTTTCGCGCCTATCTTCGCAAGGAAATCGTCTTTCATTTTCCGCAAAAGGCCTTAGTCATCCATGGTTCTCCTCTGCTTAAAAATATCTTTGCCTGGATTTTGCGGCAAGAGCCTCTCGCCATCATCATCCCTGGAGCCAAGAGCGAAACCTACTCTCTTTTCTATTCGAAGCTTTTCGAAAAACTCTTCGGACAAGAGGGGAACACTTTTACTCATTTGAATGCCCTGCACTCCGAGGACGAAGTTTCCCATGTGCAATTCGATTACAACTTTGTCGATTCTGTGTTGCAACGACGCTCTCTGTTTGAACAAATCCGCTTTGTTTTCTATACATTCCTGCTGATTTTTTTCATCCAGTTTATTATCCTCTCGGGCTTCAGCCGGGTGGTGAAACAGTTGCGCCCTCGCTCCTCTGTGTGGTTTAGAGTGCGACTGATGGGACGAATTTTTAAGTGGATTCTCTGGAGCTTCAATCCCTATCTGCAAACGCGACGCAGCCTCAGGGCCACCTACAGCCAACGTCCGCACTTCATGTATAAGTTTTTTCTTCTGGGATCTCTGTGAAAATCCTGACCTATCGCGAGGATCTTCGCAGTTTAATATTTATAGTGATGATCTTCAGCTTGCTCGTGGCAAGTTTGCAGCTCAAGATGGCGAGCCTGAGTCTTGTGAGCTATGGCAGCCTTCTTTTCGGAGGGATTTTCAGTGTTTTTCTTGTCTGCCTTCTCAATCATAATCACCGCCACCATCCTATTTTTACTATTTCGTCACTCAATACGGGGCTTAATCTCTTTATTTCCGTTTGTATGGGCGCGACATCAAGCCGTCTGCACCTGATTCACCATTTCAATCACCACCGGTACTACCATTCCGAGAAAGACTGGTCGAATTACCAGGCTCATGCCAAAGGGCAAGGCCTTCGCCGAATTCTGCACTACGTTCTTTCCGCTTCAAAAATGATCTCGCAGCAAAGAAAAAATTTAGTTGCGCCTAAGTCTTTGCAGAACCAGCAACATCTCGAAAGATTCGCCCTCGGGAGTTTTATAGCCGGAGCTCTGTGGCTTAACCCTTCGATTTTTATTTTTCTCATTCTGCCAAGTTGGGGCGGAGGCCTGCTTCTTCTTTTTATTTCAAATCTCTTTAATCATGATCAATGTGACTTGGAATCGGAATTTCAACACTCCCGAAATTTCCTCAATCCGTTTGAAAATTGGTTTTTCTTTAACAGCGGTTATCACGGAGCTCACCACGCCAAACCCTCTTTGCATTGGAGCCGACTCCCCAGTTATCACCAGGAGCATTTTGCTCCTGTTCTCAGAAAAGATTTACAACAAGGTTCTTTCTTTGTTTATGCCTTGAAATACTTAAGCAAAGGCCAAAGCCTTAAGACATCCCGATGAACCTTCTCTGCAAGCTCCTCATTTTTATTTGGCCTTTGCTTGTTTCCGCCTTGGCTTTTTTCTTTCATCGCAAACAGAATAGTCAGAAAGCCTGGACCGGAGGCCCCATCTCGTGGCCCAAGTCATTTTGGCTTGCTTACACCACAACCACCTGGTTTCTCTTTCCCTTTGCTTTTCTGCTGCATCCTGACTTTGCTCCGGCCTTGGTTCCTTTTTTCGTTGTCCACCTGCTCAGTTGGTGGATCCGCGGTCCCCTGGAGCTCGTGATGATTTACAAATGGCTCAACTGGTCCCCCCGTTACGGAATTTCTCACGATGTTTTCCATATCTGCGCCTGCTCCACGGCCCTTTTCTGGTCCGGCCTCTCCTTTCAAGCGCAAACACCCTTCAATAAACTCGGTTTTATTTTTGCCACCATGGTGATTTTCTCAACCGCGGCCGAAATTCTTTTCGCCGGCCTTTTTTTGAAATTTCGCTCGCAACAAGAAGAAAGTGAAAATATTTACTTTGCTTCAGACGATCCTAAATGGATTTTCATCAATCGGGTGACACGGATCGTGGTGATCCTCGTGATGGCCCATTTGATTTTTCAAAGTTTTTTTATTTGGCGAGATTTTTAAGAAACTTCAGCATACGCTTGATCACGTAACGCGCCGGAATCCACAAATTGACCCTCGCTACGCAGGCCAGTTCGACCCCTCGGTCCCATTGAGGATTTCTTCTTTCAAAGTAGGCGATGCGGGGATTTTTTCTGAGCTCTTCGGCAATTTCAGCGACATCTGATTTAAGGCACGAGGATTTATTTTTTTCGAAGCGGATCAGTTTTTCTGACGACGAGTAACAAGTGCCAAAACGGCCCGTATAAAAGGTATCCATCACTTCTTTATAGGCCAGGGGCGTTTCCATTTCGAAGCGGGGGAAGTGGGTTGGGAAATTATTCGTCATCAACAAATAAGTTTTGTAGCCTTTAGAAATCAGAAACCAATAAACATTGGCCCAAGGATTCCGGATTTTCACTTCCATCAAATAGCGACCGAAGGCCATGGCAAGGGCCCCATTCCCCCAAAACTCTCGACTGAGAACGGTATCACCGCTGTAAAGAGCGATAAAATTCTCTTTCGCCGTTTTCATCGAAGTCTGCGAAACGGTCGAAAAACCACGAATATTCCCCGCTGGATCCAAGAGCAAAATCACTTTTTGCTTTTCGAAAAGATCTTTCCGGAAATTCTCTTCGGCAAGGTTATCATAGTATTGCCCCATTAAAGTGAACATGGACCGAATATCGTCTTCCCGCAGGCGACGGATGGAGAGAATCTTGGTTTGCATAGCCTCCAGCCTAGCGAATATTAAGGGCGGTAAAAAGCAAAAGCTGCGATTTCCTACGGATTACTGCTAACGCAGCCCTACAAAAGCGCGCTATCACTTCCTTCGATGGGAAGGATAGAGACCCCGCGAACTCACTGACAGCTGAGGCCATCGGTTGAATTGCAGCGTGAGGGACTGCCTTCCATCAAAAGACACTGACTGGCCACCTCTTTTTGCGCCTCTAAAATTGTGCGGCCTTTTCCTTGATAGACATTGCTGCCGAATGGACTTTTAAAAGAACATGTTCTTGTCTTGTCCTGACTCAGGATTTGCTCGCAAGTCACTAGATTTTCTTTGCACTGCATTTGCGGGCCAGGAAGGCCCCCACCCGGAAAACCGCCCCCAGGAAACCCGCCACCTGGGAAAAACCCGCCCGGCCCTCCAGCCTCAGACATTCCTGGAAAGGGAAACCCCGGACCGCCATGGTTGCCACCGAAGGGATCCTCACCTTGAACGCAAAGCTCGAGAGCCCCCGCTTTCGCTTTGTCCCTGGTCTCTGCTTCAAAAACATAAAGCGGGGAATAACTATCTATGCGCAAACCGCACATCCACGATCCAGGCGGTGGAGGAGGCGGTGGAGGCGGGGGAGGATTCTGCCCTAAAACTTTTTGAATCCGCGCAAGCTTTTGATCTTCGGGAAGATCAGAAAAAAGGAATCCTACAATCGCACGTGCACGGACTGAGTTGCTATCACCAAATTCATCACGTAAATAGGAATAAATCCCCTCATGCAAATACACAGCGGCTTTTTCCACATTCGACATATAAGTTGAATCAAAAAGATCCTTACGAATTAAAATGCGAGCGTCCTCGGTGAAGTTCACGAGTTGCACCGGATCCCATTTTCCATTTACGCAAGTGGCTGGCTGCGGAGATATCCGCGCAAAGGAATCGGGGATTAAATTGATAATATCTTCAAGCCAAGTGATGTTCTGCTCCACGTACTCGACATGCGAAACGATTTTTGCGCCTTCGGAAAGATGAACGCTGATCCAAGATTTTTGCAATTGCACCAAGTCCAAATAAGGGTTCGGTACTTCCGGAATATTCAATTGATATTCCCTTTTAGCCTCGTAGATATCGATGAACATGATATCGAAGACTTTCAAACTCGAGTCCTCACAAACCCACACACCCCCTCCATTGCCGATTTTATCCGGTTTATCCGGCATTCTGGACCAGGCGAAGGCCGCAGGCGCAATGACCAAAATGGCAAAGCAAAGGGATTTAGTCACAAGCAAGAATGATTTTTTCATTTAACGCTCCTAAGGGGATTGGCGATGGGGTTTTTTAAGGGGAAACAGGGCCATGGTCAAACGAAATGCGACTTCGGAATCTGTCGTCTCAAATTTGCCCGCAAACCTGTCCTGGGCCTGGCGAAGCCATTTTTTGAAGTCCGGCATTTTTTGCGGATCCAGAAGCAAAGTCATCGAGGTCAAATCCCTCTCGTGAACCTGCAGAAAATCCAAATGCTCGCGGATCATGTCCAGATCTTCACGAATCGACTTCTGAATCGATAGATTCAGAACATCGTCGGTGGTGTTCGTATTCGCTGTCGTTCGAATGTATTTTTTTTGTTCGAATTTCAAAAGTCCCAAGCGTAGAAGGCGGTCCATGCAGGCGTGAACGGCCCTCTCCGAAAGATTCAACTGGGCCGCGAACCAGTCGACTTTGTGGATACAATTTTTACTTTTCACCAAATTGAGAATGGCGAAATGGGGCCATTCTGAAATCAGGTGGAATTGGTCATTGCGAAGTTGCAGATAATTGAAGTCGATAATCTCATTATCATCTGAAAATTGTGCCAGAAAAAGCTGCCTCTCTTGAGGGGACATCTGTAAACGGTCCGAAATTTTTTCAGCCAGCTTTTTGGAGATTTTCCGTTTGCCCGCCAAAATTTCAGACAGAGCCCCTGAACTCACCCCAATTTTCTGCGCAAAAAAGCGCGTTGAAAGACGAGGGTTTTTCTTTTTGAGTTCGATGAATTTTTGATTGAGGGTCATTTGTACGGAGTTCATAAAAGGATAGCTATCCCAGAAACAAAAAGCTGTCATGCTTTTTGGATCAGATCGCTCCAAAAAATTCAGAGCGATCTATCGGGAAGAACTACTTGCAAAGTCCCGCGTCTTTTAGTTTTTTTGCGCCCGCAATAGCGTCATTGAAACTGTAAAACGACTCCACCACCGTGTTTCCAGAAAGCAGACGGTAAAAACCGGCGTCCTGACGAATAGAACAAACGGGAAGTTGATCGGTCGCTGGCCCATTGCACGAAACAACGTCGCCGTTGATGACAACGGTGCTGCCCGGTTGCAAAGAGATCGGTTGAGCAAAAGCGAAAAGAGGGCTGACAAGGATCGAAGCGGCGATAAGAACTGTTTTCATTTTATTCTCCTGTTTGTTGGTTCCATGACAAGAAATTAACAGCTTAAAAAAAAGGAACAACTCGAAAACGAATTTCTTGGATCAAAGCGCTCCAATTTCTGGAGCAGTCCAGAAACTTGCAAGATGCGGTGAAAGATCGCGTTTAGGCAGCCCTCTTCCACGAAACATGGAGCCATTTCTGTTCGCCTTTATTCTGCAGCTTCACCTCTAAGTTTTGATGCAGCCAGCGTTCCACCATCTCTTTTTCAGAGATCGAAAGGGCCTTATTGAAAAATTTAAAATCAAAATTAGACAGAGGAAGATTGAGGTGAAAGCCCTCGGCTTCAATCCTGACAAAATGCACTTGTCCATTGGCCCAAGAGACTTTGAAAGGAACGTGACCTTTCACATCTTGCATATTTTCACTGGTCACATCGATCTGCATTTTTTCTTCGACCAACTTGAACGTTTTTGTGTGCGACAGAATATAAGACTGCAAAAGAGTCGAGAGCATATCCCAGCGATAGGGCACGGGCAAAGAGCAGTGTACACCCTCATCAAAGCTAACGACTTTGATGTTTTTTTTCTTCAATGATTTTGAATTCAGCGCGAAGGGCACGGCGGGATCCTGCTCAGTCGCGAAGATCAGGACCGGAGCTTTGACGTCGTGATAAAAATCCCAAAACTCATTCTGTTTCCAGAAATAATGAGTGTCCGTTATCCCCTCCGGCAACTTCACCTGGTTGATGTAGGATAGCCCCCCGTGGTAATTTTTCGTCAGGGCCTCCATTGTGAGCGGCAGAAAGGCGAAGGAGCTCGCGTCCTGCAGCTCAGATACTTTTGTGCGCAAACCGGCTAATCGCTGGGCCGCCCAAAAATTGACGAATTGGCTCACAAATCCGCCTTCATTAAGATGATGCATCGTCGGCTCAAGATGCACGACGGGACATAGACCGATAAAACTTTCAATAGGCTCCCCATTCAGTTGATTCAAAAGCGAAGCGTAGAGGACGCCGTGGCCACCGAGGCTCACGCCGACAAAGTGAAGGCTCTCGACTAAACTGCTCAATTCCTCCTGCGGATCCCGGAGCAATTTTGCAATGAGAATATTTTGAATGCCTTCATCGTAGCCTCCGAAAGCAAAGTGATCATTGTCCGCGATGAAATCAGGGCTCGACATATTTTCAATCATCAGAACATTGAAGGCGGACTGTTCAAAGAGCTGCATGAGCAAATAGCGTTCAGCGATGAACTCTTCCGCGCTCGAAAAGATCCCCAGGCGAACGACCACGAAGGGACGTTTTTTCCGATCCCCTTTGAGGGCCAGCAATCCTTTGAGTTTGATTTGCCCCGGCAAGTGAAAGACCACGCGGTGAAAAAAAGGATGCTCTTGAGGTTGAAAAGTCATCGTCAACATTTTAAGCCCGTTCAAGAGATTCGAATGGGATCCTGTTTTGATTTCAGAACCACACTCTTGCAAATATTTTTGCACCAAGGCGCCCTGAAGCTGCACATTATTCATGCGCGGATCTTGCAGACGTTGACCCCACCGTGAAGGGTCACAGTTCTCTGAATACAGACCTCGCTCTCCGGTCGGCTTCCAACTGAGTATTGTCTCAAATAAATAAAGGAGCGCCCGAGGGTAACGCCCCGGGCTGACTTGGGCGTAGGTCGAGTGGGCATCGGGGAACTCGATACGGCGACTTTGAAAATGCGTCAGAAATTCTTCTTGGGAGTTTTGCGCCATCGCAGCAAAGCTAAAGAGAAGGCAACAAAATATAACACGAAACATGGGGCCAGTTTGCGGCGAAAGAACCAGTGAGTCATCATCTTTTTCCTGAGTGACAGTGAGTTTTTACTTCACTACTATGAAACCGTGTATTTTCAAGGAGATAGAAAAAAATGGAAGTCAAATCAGCAAATCACACGGCGAAAAGCGCTGCGGACACTCACGTTGAACCTCTCTACGATGGCCCCTTGTTCAGAAATGCCATTCAAACCCTAGAGGAATCAGCCAAACTTATCAATTGCGATCCGAATGTTTTGGAGCGGCTTCGTCGGCCGCGCAAAACAATTGTGGTCTCCATTCCCGTTCGTATGGACGATTACAGCGTGCGCGTGTTCACGGGTTACCGCGTGCAATACTCGCCGACCTTAGGTCCCTACAAGGGAGGAATTCGTTACCATCAAAATGTGGATCTTCCTGAAGTCGTCGGCCTTGCGGCGCTAATGACTTTCAAAAACTCTGTTCTCGGTTTGCCTCTGGGCGGAGCTAAGGGTGGAGTCACCGTTGATCCCACCAAACTTTCGCGCACCGAAAAGCAAAATCTCACACGTCGTTACGCTTCCGAACTCGCTCCTTTCGTCGGGCCGACAAAAGATATTCCCGCTCCCGATGTGGGAACAGATCCGCAAACCATGGCTTGGTTCATGGACACTTACTCGCAAGAGCAAGGCGGCTATGCTCAGCCCGGCGTTGTGACCGGCAAGCCCGTTGAAATTGGCGGATCCTTAGGTCGTAACCATGCAACTGGTTTAGGCGTGGTTTACGTCGCTGAAAAATCCTACGAAAAAAATCAAATGCAGATGAGCGGATCGAGCATCGCCATTCAAGGTTTCGGTAACGTGGGATCTTTTGCGGCCCTCTTCGCTTTCCAGCGGGGCGCGAAAATCGTTGCGGTCAGTGACGTCACGGGCGGTATCTTCAACGGGGACGGCTTGAACATTCCTGCCGTGATCGAATACGTTAAAGCGCACAAAGGCGTACGTGGATTCCCCGGCACCGAGGAGATTTCGAACGAACAATTGCTTGAGTTGAAAGTGGACGCTCTTTTCCCTTGCGCCCTTGAAAATCAAATCGACACGCACAATGCCGAAAGAATCAAAGCGAAAATCATCGTCGAAGGCGCGAACGGACCGATCTCCAATGCCGCGACAAAAATTTTGAGCCAACGCGGAATCTTCATCGCCCCTGACGTGATCGCGAATGGCGGTGGTGTGATCGTTTCTTATTTTGAATGGGTGCAGGACATCATGTCTTTGTTCTGGGATGAAGAAGAAGTGAACAACAAGCTGAAGGTGATCATCACCAAAGCTTTCGAGACCGGCTTCAAATTCCATCAAGAAAGAAACGTCGATATGCGTTCGGCCGCCATGGCGGTTGCCATTCAACGTCTTGAAAAAGCCATGCTTCTTCGCGGACTTTATCCTCGCTAATGTTCTTGCCGGCCCTAACGGTGAGAGCCGACTTACGACGAATCCAGAAAGGGAGCCTATGAAGCCTTGGCTTTGGCTTCCCCCTAAGCTAGCTCACGATTTAAGTCCGCTCGCTTTACCACTGTACTCGACGATTTACGGAAAACCCATTCCCGCTTGGAAGAGTTTCGCCTGGCGGGATCTGACTTTTAAAAATCCCCTCGGTATCGCCGGCGGAGTCGACAAAAATGCTGAAAATTTAAAAGACTGGTGGGCCCTGGGCTGCGGTTTTGTGGAAGTCGGCACGGTCACTCCTCGCCCGCAAGAGGCCAATCCGGGCCGCATTATGGATCGAGACCTGCAGCAGCGCTCGTTGTGGAATCGCATGGGGTTTCCCAGTCATGGAGGCGATGAAGTTTTTTTTAACCTCAACTCCTACGGTCCTTACTATCGCACGCCCATCTTTGTGAACATCGGAAAAAACCGCGAAACACCGAATGAAGAGGCCGTGGCCGACTATCTTCAATTGATCGACAAATTTCGGCCCACCGCCGATGTATTCGTGGTGAATGTGTCGAGCCCCAATACTTTGGGCCTGCGCGATTTGCAGAATAAAGAAAATCTTTCCCGCCTGGTCGGGATGGTGATGCAAAAAGTTTCGCATTACCAACCGACACCCGTTCTGGTTAAACTCAGTCCAGATATCGATCCCGAAGTCCTCGCCGAAACAGTTCTGCTGTGTCATGACTTGGGCGTGGATGGTTTTGTTCTTACGAATACCACTCTCGCTCGGCCTCCGGGTTGCAAATATCCTCCAGAAGGGGGTTTGTCGGGTGAACCCCTCAAGGATCTTTCGCAACAGGCGTTGCAAACCACTTTGCGGGCGTTGGGTTCCAAGCGCAAAGATAAACTCATCATTTCGGCAGGCGGAATCCTGACGGCCGAAGATGTGTTCCGCCGCCTCGAGCTCGGCGCGGATTTGATTCAAGTTTATTCGGCTTTGATTTTCGAAGGCCCCGGTTTTTTTCATCAAGTGGCAAAGCGGTATAACGATGGCAGACGACATGACTAAAAAAATAAAAACCCGCAAAAGCCACTGGATTCCGGTTGTCGCGGGCTTTCTGCGTAAAGACGGAAGGATCCTCGTCGGCCAACGTCCCGAGAACAATTCCCTCGCGGGACAATGGGAATTTCCCGGCGGAAAAATTGAAAGCGGTGAAACGCCCGAAGAGGCCCTGGTGCGTGAATTGGATGAAGAACTCGGCATTCAGGTCGAAGTCGGCGAACTGAAGCTCGCCTGCACCCACTCTTACGGAGAGGTGGGTATCCTCATTTTATTTTACGAAGTTCTCTATTGGAAGGGCGAACCCCGCGCGAAACATCATATGATGCTCGAGTGGATTTATCCCGAAGAACTCAAAACACGCAATATCCCCGAAGCGAATCGCAAGATTCTCGATCGAATTTATAAAGCCTTAGGATTAGAATGGCGAAAATAGTTCTGGTCAGTGAACACGTGAATGCAACGACTTGGCAGCTGGCCATAGCCTTGCAAGCGCAACAACACGAGATCGTGCTTTTAACAAGTTACGGCGAGAGTGTCGCCGACACGATGGGCATTGAATTCATGGCCTACTTCAAAAATTGGAGCGTGCTGGAAGGATTTCGCATCATTCCTGGGCTTTTTGGTTTGCAGGCGCAAATCCTTCACCTGCTGCTGGAAGAAGACCAAATGAACCAGGCCCAGGTCCTTCTCGCCGCCTACGCAAAATCCCATCCTCGTTGTATTTTGACGACGTCGTTGCTGCATATCCGCAAAGGCCTGACCCGTCGCAATCCCGTTCGTTATTTGATCGAAGAGAGCGACATCATCACTTGCCCCACGGTGGAAACCCTCGGCGAGGTGCGGGGACTCAATATCCGCACTCATCGCCAAGGCCGCGGAATTCTACCGCCCGTACCGAAGCCCTCTGCGGAGAATCAGGATGAAGCGATTATTTCGGCGAGTGAGTTGCGCTTTTTGGGCTCCCTGCACGAAAGCTCCTACGTCGTCCTGCCCTTCAACGAAAAAAATTTCGACCTGGACCGCGATTTTTTCACCCGCCTACGCATTTTGGCCCAAAGATATACGGTGATCCTCTGGGGATCCTACGCCCATTGGAGCCTGCGCGAGCGTAAACAATTTGCCCACTGGATGGAAAAACATAGCCAGGCCGATCGATGGCTGGTCACCGGAGATATTTCAAATACGCTTGCCAATCATTTGCTTCATCACAGCAAAAGTCTAGTTCTGGCGGGCCTTCCTCTGACCCCGGCCGAGCTCACTGATTATTTTACCAAAGCTTTGCAAAATCGAGGCACCTTGATTTTGGATACGACCCAAGCCAGCGTCCACGGAACGCTGTGGAAAAATGGGGTGAATTGCTGGATTCTGGCCCTGCCGAAACTGCATGCGGAACTGACCCAGCTCTTAGGTAAAGCCAAGCTTCACGTGGCCGAATTCGCAACCGATGCTCCCGAACAGCGTTGGCTCGACCATCCGCTGAATGAGCTCAATCGACTTTACAATAGAGCTCTTGAACAAAAGAATTAGCTCGTTCACAATGAAATCATGATTTTTTCTGCACCGAAGGCCCTCCCTGAATCCTTGAACATTTGCCTTGTTGCAAATCGATTCCAAATTCTCAGTCGCTCGACCGATCATGGTTTTCTGTGGCCCATCGCTCAGGGCTTAGCGAAGCAAGGCCATCGCGTCACCGTGATTTCAACAAAAAGCCCCATGGGAAAATCAGAGGTTCAGCGGGACGATGTACGCGCTTTCTTTCTGCACGAAGGCCCTAAAAATCTGGCCCATCTGAATTTTCAGCAGGCCGCTTGCCTGAAGTTCATGCAGCTTCACAAAGAGAAAGCTTTTCATATCGTCCATAGCATCGACAACTCGGGCTATCGCATCGGGCGCAAAAAAGACGAGTTCAAAGTCGCCATGGCGTACGACGTCGAGGCGACACAGCTCTCGCAAATTTTTGCGATTCTCGGCATGCGGCAGGATTCCCTCGGGAGCTTGCTTACGACCTCGCTCGCCGTGGCTTATAAATTTTTAACGACTTTCTACGGCGGTGATCGTCAGCTTCTGCAAACGGCAGACGGGATTTTCGTCACCAATCCCCAACAGCGCATTATTTTAGAACGCTATTACCTCTACCCTGATTTTCACATCTACACCGTTCCCTACGGAATGGAAATTGGCGATCTCTCGCCCAAAGAACAGTCCCTTGAACTCAAGAAGAAACTGCATTTACCGGAAAACTCCCATATTGCCGTGACCATTTCCGATATGAATGAGGCCCGGGAACTGACGTATTTACTTCAGGCCTTTGAAAAAGTGGCGATCAAGAAGCCCAATAGCTATTTGATTATTGTCGGCAATGGTCCCAAATGGAAAGAGGTCGAGTACCAAATGCTTAATCTCGCCCTGGGAAACCGGGTGATTTTAGCCGGAGCCGTCCCGTCCACCGAACTGGCTGATTATATCCAATTGGGCGATGTTTACGTGAATATGAGTTCCCGCACCACCGGATTTGAACCCAGTACGATTGAGGCCATGGCTCAGAAAAAAGTGATTATCGGTTCGGAAGTCAGTCCCATGTCCAACATCGTTGAAGATGGCCGAGACGGCTTCCTCTTGCGCCCGGCCGATATCGATTCATTGGCCAATCTCTTGGTCGAGATCTTTTCGGGCTCCATGCCGACCGACGATATCGGCGAAAGGGCTCGGCAAAAGGTGACGGACCTGTTTGACCCCAAAAAGATGACCCATTCGGTTTTAAAGGCCTATTACGAAATCCTTAAGAACACCGGCGTTTACTGAAGCATTGAGCCAAGCTATATTTTTCTAGTCAGAGGTGCTCTTCTCTGTATAATTGACAGTGTTATCAATAATTTAAAGGGACTTCACCATGACCAAAGCAGACTTGATTAACTTGATTGCTGAAAAAGCTGGAATTACACGCGTAAAATCAGAGACTGTGGTGAACACTATTTTTGATTCCATGGTTGAAGCCTTGATGAAAGATGATCGCATTGAAATCCGCGGTTTCGGTTCTTTCGTCAATCGCCAGTACGGCGCCTACAAAGGCCGCAATCCCCGCACGGGCGAAATCATCAACGTGGAAGAAAAAAAATTACCCTTCTTCAAGGTGGGGAAAGAATTGAAAGAAGACATCAACGGCGGAAACGCCGAGTAGGGTTTCCGTTTCAAGCCATTTTTTCTTCGCACCAGGCTTTTATTCTCTCGCAATCTTCCAATGGATTTTTAATTTCTACAGGCGAGCTGAACTCGATGTTCACTTCGATATTTCCTTTACGGACAAGCGCAAAAAGATGAGCAATGAAGTTGTCGTCGTCAATGTAAGCCGCCACACGCAAGGGTTTGTAGTCGATTCTAAGAGGAACGATGGGGATATTGTGCTGATGGGCCAGTTCAAAAACTCCCTTGCGCCATCTTTCTGACTTCACAATCTTTGTCGTGCCAGAGGGGAAGACGATAATTTTTTTTCCTTGCGTGTGCAGAGCGTAACTCAAGGATTCTTTCACGAGAGCCCTTGAATGCTTATTTTCGCGTTGAACAAAAACCGTATCAATACGACGGGCCACGCGTCCGATCAGGGGCCAATGGGCCACTTCTTTTTTACTGACGAAGTGGGCTTCGGGCAGAATGTTCATCATCAACGGAATATCGAGATAACTGATATGATTGCAAACATAAATCGCGGCACCGGGCAGAGGGACGGCCGCATTCTCGCGGTGGATGCGCAAATGCAGGTGGCGGATCAGCTCCTGCGTGAAACGTTTTTTTAGTTTTTTGTAGTCGGCTTCTTCATGATCTGAAAGTTTGAAATAGCGCCACATCTTGGTGAAAATTTGCAGTGTGCGGTAACCATGGTGAATGCTTTGCATAAATCCTCCTCGAAGTCTTTCAAAACTAACACGTTCTCGGCGAGGCCTTTGAAAGGATATTGTTTTGTTTCTCGGCAGTTTTTTGTTGCTCCTCGAGTGTCAAAGTGACCACTTCTGAAGCTCTTCTTGCCCTTGCAAATGACACAGTCCTGCTTTAGTCCTTGTGGTGCCTGAGTATATTGTTAATATGAAGAGCCTTCGGCCCCGGATCCATCAAACAAAGGAGAGTGTTTATGAAAAAAATCTTGATTGCCCTTGTGGCTATTTTCGCCTTAGCGCCGGTCGCTTTTGCAGACCTGTCAGCAGATCAATCCTCTGCAATTGCGCGTCCCCCTCGTCCTGGCCCCCATGGCCCTCCCCATGGTGGACCGCATGGACCTCCGCGCCCCTTCCCGCCTCGCCCATATCCGCCACCTTATCCACCCAACACAGGATATCGCACGGACTATATTCGTTGCGAATCGATCAACTTCGGATATAATCAATGCCCCATTTATTTTAACGGAGTTCAAAGCGTCTTCTTGGCTCGCCAGGAATCCAGCGCAGCTTGTATCAGCGGAAGCACTTTCGGCACCAATGGTTACAGCATCTGGGTGAACAACGGCTGCCGCGGAACCTTCGCGGTGAATCATTACTAGCTCTATTTGAAGAGTGTGAAAAAAGGCGATCCTCACGGATCGCCTTTTTTTTTGCGCGAAGCTGTTGAATCAAAAATCCGCAGTTCCACCAAACTCACTTCGGAAAAAGCTGAACCTTGCCAATATTCTTCTCGTCCGTGAGGGCCATGAACAGCCTTTCCACTCCCACCGCTATTCCTGCTGCGGGCGGCAAGCCGGCGTTCAGGCACTGGAAAAATTCTTCATCTAAGAAAATCTTTTCTTTGCCCGCCTGCGCTTTCTTCTTGAGATCCTCCTGCGCCCGCTGGTGCTGAATTCGCGGATCATTGAGTTCATGAAAAGCATTGGCGAGTTCGAGACCTTTCCAGTAGACCTCAAAGCGATCGCCCCAGCCCTCGTTCGTCAGCCGCGCGAGAGCCGCTTGATAAGGAGGATAATTTTCGACGAAAATCAAATCCTGCGGATCCAGTTGCGCTTCAATTTTTTCCATAAAAATCAGGAAAAAAGCGTCATCGATCGTCTCTGCCGCTCGTAAATCCAGACCCATCGACGCGGCGAGAACTTGCAAGTCAGCGAAGGAGGTTTCGGGCTTGAGATCAAATCCGCAGTGAAGCTTAAACAACTCGGCCACGCTGCAGCTCTTCACTTGGCGCGGAGCCGCCACCTGCAGTTTTTGGCAGAGGCTTTCCACTAAATTTTCCACATCTTTTTTGATCTGGTTCAAATTCTCGTAAGCGCGGTACCACTCCAGCATGGTGAATTCGGGCTGGTGCCTTTCGGTGATCTCGCCATTGCGAAAGCAGGACGCCATCTCAAAAATATTCTCGGCCCCCAGAGCCAAAAGCTTTTTTAGATGCAGCTCGGGGCTTGTCCGCAGAAAAAATTTTTGCCGACGCGAACCCACTCTCAATTCGGTCGCGAAGACATCGAGTGAAGGTTCGGTGCCAGGACAAGTGACCAAAGACGGAGTCTTCACTTCGAAAAATTCATTCTTTACAAAAAAGGATCGCAGGGCTGTTAAAAAATCATTCCATTTTTTTTGCTGAGTCGAATCGAAGGCCGCCCCAGGCAAAGGCATGAGCTGTGGACAAAGAAGAAGAATGTCCTGACCCTGAATCGCGATCAGATCCCCTTCTCGTAAAATCGGTGCAAGCAGAGGACAAGGAGAAACCCACTGCCAATCCGTTCTCTTTCCCGCCCGAAGCAGCGTCAAAGCAAAGGCTCCAGGTAACTGGTCTTGTATCTGCAGAATTCGCCCGGCCGCCTGCGCATCCGCAGGCTTCTCGGGATAGCGATCCCAGAGCGTTTTCAGATAAATTTCCCGAGAAGAACTCTCCAATATCGACTCCAACATTGACACCCAAGAGGGGGGCGTCTATTTAAATAGCATGCAAGATCTTCATAGCTCACTTTCGCAAATCAAACAAGAAGCCGACTGGGTGTCTCTGCGCCAAGTCTCCGAAAAAACGAGCTTCCGCATGGTTCGAGATGAAAAGCCCGAACGAAACTCCACCTCTGTCGATGAAGGCGTGATGGTCGAACTCCTCGTTGACGGTCACTTTGGTCACGCCGCCACCAGCGATCTCAGCCCCCCTGGCTTAAAAAAGGCGGTGATACGCGCGCGTGATTTGGCTCGAAGTGCCGCGAGCAAAAAGATTTTTGCTTTCAGCGAATCGCAACGCCCCCCTAGCAAAAGCGAATTCGTAAGCCCGCGCCTGCAGTCTTTCGATCAGACAAGTTTAAAGGAAATCACCGACCGCCTGGTTGAAGCCACGCGCGCTCTGAATGTGAGCCCCAAAATTGTCAGTCGCTCCGCCATGGCAATGATCACCGAAACGGATTTCAAGCTGGTTTCTTCCAGCGGCGCCAACGTTCACCAAAATTTTTCTATCGTGAGCAGCTCTTTTGAAAGCACGGCGCAAGAGGGTTCAGAAACGCAAATCCGCACCGATGGCGGGGGCCTCGCTCGTTGCTTTCAGGCGGGCTTTGAAGTTTTTGATCGCGAACGCATTCGCCAGGCCTGTGAACAAATTGGACGCGAAGCCGTTGAACTTTTGTCCGCCGAAAACTGTCCCCAAGAAAAATTAGATTTACTGCTCGCGCCGGATCAAATGACTCTGCAAGTGCATGAATCCATCGGACACCCTTTGGAGTACGACCGTATTCTCGGAGACGAACGCAACTACGCTGGCTGGAGTTTTGTGCAGCCTGCTGATTTCGGACGATTGCAATATGGTTCCAGTTTAATGAATATCACTTTCGACCCGACCGTTGAGGGCGAGATGGCCTCCTATCGGGTAGACGAAGTGGGAAATCCCGCGACACGCGAGTTCCTGATCAAAAATGGAGTCCTGCAAAGGGGTCTCGGTAGTCTCGAGTCCCAAGCTCGTTTGAAAATCTCCGGCGTGGCCAATTCCCGCGCAAGCTCGTGGAATCGCGCGCCCATTGATCGCATGGCGAATATCAATATCGAAGCCGGCGCCTCCAGCTTCGAGCAGATGGTCGCTCAAATTGAACGCGGTGTCTTGATGCGGGCGAATAAATCGTGGTCCATTGACGATTACCGCAATAAATTTCAGTTCGGCTGTGAATACGCCCAATTGATCGAAAATGGAAAAATCACCAAAACGCTGAAGAATCCCAATTACCGCGGCACCACCGTGAACTTCTGGAATTCTTTGAAAATGGTCGGCAACAAGATTGAAGTTTTTGGCTCTCCCTTCTGTGGTAAAGGCGAACCCAATCAGGTGATCCGTGTGGGGCACGCTACCCCTTACTGTCTTTTTTCGGGCATCGAAGTTTTTGGCGCCTAGACGCTGCGGAGTAGGAATGAGTTCATTTAACGAAAATACGAAAATTAATTTTGAAAAAATCTCTGCGGCCATCTTCCAGGATCTTTCAGCCCAGGAAGACGTCTCCTTGAATTTGAACGCAGAGGATAGCCTCTTCGTTCGCTTCAATGGCAATAAAGTGCGTCAAAACACGGCAGTTGAACAGGCGAATTTGTCACTGCAGCTTCAATCGCAAGGCAGCACCTCTGTCATTTCCTTTTCTCTCACAGGTCAGCTTGAAAAAGACATTCAACGCGGGCACCAGTTTTTGCGCCAAGCTCGCGAAGAGTGCGCCCAGTTACCTGAAGATCCCTACCAGGTCGCACTTGCAAACCAGGGCACCAGCGATACTCATTTTGAATCTCAACTGCTCGCGCCGACGGAGGTCATCGAAGCCATCACCGGCCCCGCGACGGGTTCGGATCTAGCCGGGCTTTATTCTGCGGGGCCTTTGATCACCGCGAATAAAAACTCCAAAGGACAAAGTCATTGGTTTTCAACGGCGAATTTCTTCATGGATTATTCGCTCTATGACGGCAGCAAGGCGGTTAAATCCGTCTATGCGGGAAATACTTGGAACCAAGATGAATTCACCGCCAATCTCAAAGAAACCCAGCAGCAGTTGGCCTTGATGAGGCGACCGAAGAAAACCTTGGCTCCTGGAGAGTACCGGACTTATCTAGCTCCCGGGGCCATGTCAGAAATTCTCTCGCACTTTGGCTGGGGCTGCCTGGGCTATGGCGATTACAAACGCGGCAACAGCGCCTTCCGCAAACTGGCTGAAGGTACACGGTCCTTTGCCGCTGAATTCAATTTACGGGAAAATTTCCATTTAGGCCTTTCGCCTCGTTTCAACTCGATGGGAGAGCTTGCTCCAGAAAAATTGGATCTCATCAAGAATGGCAAGCTCGCCACTTACCTGATCAGCACTCGTTCGGCCAAAGAATTTGGCGCGACCGCTAATTACGCCTCGGAAGGGGAATCGCCTCGCTCGCCGGAATTGATGACAGGGAAGCTCGCGAAAGAAAATATCCTGAAAGAGCTCGGGACGGGTTTGTACGTCTCTAATCTTCATTACATCAACTGGTCAGATCGTCAGAATGCGCGGATCACCGGCATGACTCGCTATGCTTGCTTTTGGGTTGAAAACGGCGAGATTATTGCTCCGATTTCTGATCTGCGTTTTGATGAAAGTCTTTATGACTGCTTTGGCCCTAACTTGATGGCCCTCACCAATTTCCAAGAAGTGGATCCCGCCACCTCCACTTATGAGGCCCGCGCTCTGGGAGGAAAAAAGAATCCTGGCGCCCTGATTAACAACTTCAAATTTACCCTCTGATAAGGAAATTTTTACCTATGGTTCACTACCAGACCCATGTTCACGTCCATCATCATATTTACGAGTCCTACGTGAAATGGGTACAAGATGAATACATTCCCGAGATGCTCCAGGTGCCAGGATTTCTAAGTGCTGAATTACTCCTGCGTAAGGGAGGGGCCATGGAATCGTCCAGTAAAGAGGTCAAAATAGTGTTTAAAATCAAAGATGAAGAGCTTTTAAAGGCTTACCTTGCAGGCCCCGCTCTTTCAATCCGCGAGAAAGGCACCGAGAGGTTTCCGGGACAATTTTCGGCCCATCGGGAAATCTGGCTCGACGGTAAAAGCTTCCCGGCAAAAGTCTAATCATTTTATATTTCACTCTTTTGTATAAAGAGGCTTTTATTTTGTAGTGAGCGGGGTTATAAGGACTTCATTCAAAGGAGTCCTCATGGCGACACTCACTTTCCAGAAAATTCTTTCTAACCTCTCTCACAATCCGAACGTGCAAAAATTGAAAAGCAATTTCAATCAATTAAGCGTGGAATTGAAAAAGAAAGAGACCGAACTTAAAAAGCTGATCGAAAAAGAAACGGCTCCGAGAATTTCTCTGGCGCTGAAAAAGTATCACGAGGTTCTGAAAACGCTGAACAACTCGGAAGTCAAATTAGAGAAAGAAGTGACCAGCGCGATTTCTCAAATCAAAAAATCGGCGACGAATGTTGAGAAAAATATCGTGGCTTACCGTAAGCAAGCGAAAACTCAAGTGGCTAAAATCGAAAAGTCTCTCTTTGCTCAAAGCAAAGCTGCGGCCCCTGCGGCGAAAGCTAAATCGAAGTCTTCTGCTGCTGCAAAAAAGACCACTAAAAAAACGGCTTCCGCAGCAAAAGCGAGCAAAAAAGCCGCTTCTAAGAAGACAACTCACTAGTTTTTAGCCTCTGATCCTGCGTTCTTCGGGACGCAGGTTGCTTTTTATCTTGGCACTCCGCATTGCCGCACCTCGGCCTCTCTTCGAGAGCTTTCTTGAGAAGACGTCTTATGTTAGCTTTCCCTAACTCCGAGGTAACCCATGAAGTATTCCGACCTTTCATCACAAAATGAATTTATTGCCCGTCATATTGGTCCCCAAGAAGTCGACATCCAGGCAATGCTCAAGACTCTAGGCTTTTCCAGTCTCGAAGAGATGGCGAAGGCCGTCTTCCCTTCGCCGATTTTAAGCAAGCACCCCTATTCAGATTTAGGGACCGGGATCTCGGAATACGATCTTTTGCATCAGCTCAAAAAAATGATGAGCAAGAACAAGATCTACAAATCTCTTTTGGGGATGGGTTTCTACAATACAATCACACCGACGGTGATTCAGCGAAATATTTTTGAAAATCCTGTTTGGTATACGGCTTACACTCCCTACCAGGCCGAGATTGCTCAAGGCCGTTTGGAATCCCTCTTGAATTTTCAAACCATGGTGAAGGATCTGACAGGAATGGAGATCTCGAACAGCTCTCTGCTAGATGAGGGAACGGCCGCGGCTGAAGGGATGGCCATGGCCCATAGCCTTTGCAAAAATTCGAAGGCGATGGCCTTTGTCGTGTCTCCAGATATGCATCCACATGTAATTGAAGTTTTAAAAACACGTTCTGAGCCTTTGGGTTTTGAAGTGATTCTGCAAAAGCCCGCGGACTACGATTTCAGAAAGCCGGTTTTTGCGGCCTTCTTCCAGTACCCCACCACGGAAGGCGGCATTGAAAATTACAAGGCGACGACGCAGAAATTCCATGAACAGGGAGCTTTAGTCATTGCTTCGGCAGATTTGCTCGCTCTGACTTTGCTCACTCCTCCGGGTGAATGGGGGGCCGATATGGTTGTCGGGAATTCCCAGCGCTTTGGCGTTCCGCTCGGGTACGGTGGGCCTCATGCAGCGTTTTTGGCGACGAAGGATGCGCATAAGCGCTTGATGCCGGGACGTATTGTGGGCCTGAGTATCGACTCCCAAGGGAAATCGGCTTTACGCTTGGCTTTGCAGACGCGTGAACAGCATATTCGCCGCGAAAAGGCGACTTCGAATATTTGCACGGCTCAGGTTTTGCTCGCCAATATGGCTGCGATGTACGCGGTCTACCATGGACCGAAGGGTCTTAAAAAAATCGCGCAACGGGTTCATCATCTTGCCGTCGTGGCCGCGGAAGGCTTGAAGCAAATGGGCTTTAGCCTTTGCAGCGAAAACTTCTTCGATACCTTGACGGTACGAACAGAAAAAGCCCACTTGATCTTTGCGGCGGCCGACACTTTAAAAATGAATTTCCGCCTGGTCAATGGATCGACTTTGAGTTTTTCTTTGGATGAAACTTGCGATCTGGACACGATCGATGCCATTTTCACGGCCTTTAACCTCGGAGTGGCCCCGCGCTTTACGGCGACAAGCTTAGAGGCTTCGACCAAATCGGAAATTCCGAAAGAGTTCGCGCGGACCTCTCCTTATCTCACGCATTCCGTTTTCAATGCTCATCACAGTGAAACAGAACTTCTGCGCTATATTCATACTCTCCAGAATCGCGACTTGACCTTGACTCATTCGATGATTCCGCTCGGCTCTTGCACCATGAAATTGAATGCGACGACAGAGCTTGTGCCCGTCTCGTGGCCCGAGATCAGTCAGTTGCACCCCTTTGCTCCGGTGACGCAGACTCAAGGTATGCTTGATATGATTTATGATCTGGAAAAGAAGCTTTGTGACATCACGGGTTTTGCGGGTGTGAGCCTGCAACCGAACGCGGGCTCGCAAGGGGAATACGCGGGCTTACTTGTGATTCGTAAATATTTTTTGAGTAAAGATCAAGCCCATCGCAAGGTCTGCTTGATTCCGTCCTCGGCGCACGGGACGAATCCCGCCTCGGCGGTGATGGCGGGCATGAACGTGGTCGTGGTGAATTGTGATGATCTAGGTAATGTAGACATCACGGATTTGAAGGCGAAGGCCGAGCAACACCGCGAAGATCTAGCCGCGTTGATGATCACTTACCCTTCCACCCATGGAGTCTTCGAAGAGGGTATCAAAGAGATTTGCCAAATTATTCATGCAAATGGGGGCCAAGTTTATATGGATGGCGCCAATATGAACGCCCTGGTGGGCGTTTGCCGTCCCTGTGAGTTGGGCGCGGATGTGTCGCATATGAATTTGCACAAGACCTTTTCTATTCCCCATGGGGGAGGCGGACCGGGCGTGGGACCGATCGGCGTTGCATCTCACTTGAAGGAATTTTTACCGACGCACTCTTTGATCTGCGAAGCGGGACCGAGCACGGGGATCAGCGCCACCACTTCGGCTCCTTGGGGGAGCGCGAGTATTTTGCCGATCTCTTGGGCCTATATCACGATGATGGGCGCGGCCGGTTTGCGTAAGGCGACTCTGGTGAGTATTTTGAGCGCGAATTATATCGCGAAACGTCTAGAGAACCAGTATCCGGTTCTTTACCGCGGGCGCTCGGGCCTAGTCGCGCATGAATGCATCATTGATTTGCGCGAACTTAAAAAAACCAGTGGCATTGACGTGACGGACGTGGCGAAACGTTTGATCGATTATGGTTTCCATGCGCCGACGATGAGTTGGCCGGTGACGGGGACTTTGATGATCGAGCCTACCGAGAGTGAGCCGAAGCACGAGGTCGATCGCTTTATCGAGGCCATGACGAGCATTCGCCAGGAAATCGCCGCCGTGGAAGAGGGCAAGATGGATAAGGAGAATAATCCTCTCCGCAATTCTCCACACACGGCGCAGATGATGATGAAGGTCGAATGGAATCATCCTTACACCCGCGAGCAGGCGGTCTATCCCCTGAACTGGCTGATCACCAACAAGTTCTGGCCCTCTGTCGGCCGTGTCGACAACGCCTACGGCGATCGCAACCTCGTCTGCGCCTGCCCCACCATCGACTCCTACCGATGATGCGGCTGAAGCGGACCAAGCGGTACCTGGTACCAAAATGTAGCGCGGATGCGTTATGAGGCGGAAAGTACTGCTGATTCGGTTAGATAAGATTGGGGATTTGATCAGTACTTTGTGTGTGGATCAGATTCCAGCGATGAATGATTATGAGGCGGAGTGGGCAATTGCAAAGGGTTTGGGTTTTATTCCGGAGCATGCTTTTCCACGCCGTTATTTTTCGGAGTGGACTAAAAATAAAAGTTCTTTAAAGGCCTTTATGGCCTTCTTGCAGAAGCAACAGCCAGATATCGCCGTGAGTTTTCAGGCGCCTTGGTGGGTCAATTATGCCCTATGGAAAAATCGCGTGCCCGTGCGCGCGGGGGTACGTAGCCAGTGGCATAGTTATTTGTTTTTGAATCGCGGCCTTCGTCAGAAGCGCAGCGAAGCCCTACGCCATGAGGCCGACTATAACCGTGAGCTTCTCGAATACGCGCTTCAAGCAAAACCCGAAAAGACAACGCCGGTCCTCAAGCTGAAGGCCCGCGACAATCCAGGACTTCTTCTCCGTCACGGGTTACAAGCAAAAAACTATATCGTCGTTCATCCCGGCATGGCGGGTTCGGCCCTGAATTGGCCCATTCATAACTACATCGACTATATCGAAAAGGTCATCGCAGCAAAAGAGAAAGTCGTCCTCACCGGCACCGGCACCGACGAACCCTGGCTCAAGGACATTAAAACTCGCTTCGACAAAGAGCCTCAGGTTCTCTGTTTACAAAATAAACTGACCCCTCCCGAATTGCTGACTATTTTAGAAAAAGCCAAATGGCTCGTCGCCCCTAGTACCGGGGTCGCACACATGGCCGCCTCGCTTGGAACCCCCGTGGTCGGCATCTACTCGCCCATTCGGGTGCAACACCCTCGGCGTTGGGCCATGCGCGGAGAAAATGTTTTTGTCCTCGTCCCGCAAGTCCCCTGCCCCGCAAAGTTCAAATGCCTCGGCGAAAAATGCACCTACTATAATTGCATGGAAACCATCAAACCTAAGCAGGTCCTCGAATTATGAATTCATCGGCAAAAATAGTCCCGCTCCCACCTGAGGTTTTAGCTTTCTGTGAAAAAGCCGCGAAGGAGTGGCAGATCGACCTGCACTCGCGCGCGGATCTCAAACGACTCTCCGACCATGTGCTCAGGCTGTCTGATTTTTTCATCGCCTCGCCCGAAAACTCCACACCCTGGAGCGAGATCTGGGCACAACAGGCCTATGTTTTTTATTTTTTACCTATGAACAGCCTGCGCCTCGTCCGTATCCACGAACATATCGCGCGCTTCCTGCCGGCCTTGGGAACAGAGCAATTCATCGATTTCGGCGCGGGCCTCGCAACGGCCGCCCGCGTTTTTAAACAAATCAAAGCGCAGAAAATCCTGATTGAACAATCCAGCGAGGCTCAACGTCTCACCACCGCCTTCGATAGCTCACCGAGCGATTACCAATGGCAAAACAAAGCCCCCACCTTACAACAGGTTCAAGGCAAAAAGACGCTCGCCTGCTTTTCCTACTCCCTCACCGAGCTGCGCGAACTTCCCCACTGGGCGAAGGAAGTTGAAGCTCTGCTGGTGATTGAGCCCTCGACCCAACAGGATGGCCGCAAGCTCATGCAGTTGCGAGAGGAGTTGATTGCGAAAGGTTACCAAATTTTAGCTCCCTGCACTCATCAAGAGACCTGTCCACAACTGCATCAGTCTAAAAATGATTGGTGCCACGACCGCGTGCACATCCAGCCGACCGAGTGGATGACAAAAATCGAAGAAAACCTTCCGATGAAAAATCGCACGCTGACAATGAGCTATCTCTTTGCAGTCCAGAAGTCATCTCTCGCTCAGGTTCAGATCAATAAAGAAAGCAAAATCCTCGCACGCATCACCGGTGATTTGCTGAAAGAAAAAGGCAAAGATCGGCAGCTCTTCTGTCGTGGCCCGCAGCGCGAGTATTTTGCGTGGATGCACAAACACGGGGAGCACCCCGAGATCCCCCGCGGGGCCTTGATCGAAGTGCCTGAAAATTTAAAATTGGTCGCGAATGAGTGCCGAGTGGGGCCAGAAACCGGCCCCTTCCGAATCGAAGAGAATTAAGAAAGACACAACAAACGGGAGCAATAAGGTCTCAAGAAAATTAAGGATAAACCGAAAAGATTCTCCTTGAGAGACCTACAAAATAGAGAAGCTCGTTAAGAAATTCAAAGTCGTATTATCCGCGTGTAAACTGGCCGGATAAAAATTGATGTACGGAAACAAATAAATATCCCGAGTCAAAGCGTAACCCACTCCCAAACGTTGGCTTACCAACTGGTTTAACATCTGATATCTATCATTAGATCTACGAAGATTGACCCAAGCCACTTTTGTCGAAGTGTTGACATTTAACTTGTCGGTAAAATTGTATTTCAAAGTTGGGTAAGTGGAAAGGGTGTACTGATTCGCTTTACCATCGCTGCTTCGATAATTTCGACCGTACAGGTAATAACCAAAAGTCGCATCCAACCCGACCGCCAATCGGCTTGTTCCTAAATTGTACACCAGTGAAGTATCGTAATTGAGGGCACCGTATTCACCTACACTTTTATATTCAGGCGTTGTGATATAACTCACGCCCGGAGAATTACGCATCTGTAAACCACCCCAACGAGCCAAAATATCGTAATTCAAAAACGGATCATTTAAATCAAAACGATCCATTCCATGAAAAGGGTGATTGGCCTTCATGCCCGTGCCCATGCTCAACGAAGTCGAAGAGTCTAAACGATAACGACCCCCAAAAGCGCCGGTGATCGCGGTCGCGTGATTGGAAATAGATCCATCTGGATTCGGTTGATCTTTAGCATCCAGGGCACCAACCATGGGTCCGTAATAAGAAAGATTGAATTTCAAACTGTACTTAGAAAGAGAGCCGGCATCGGCCTTCAACTTGGCATCGGTGATCTCTTGATCTTCATTGAATTTTTTATTCGCGAGGATCTCATTCAACCTAGCTTTGTTTTCGCCAGAAGAAGAAGTCGTCGTCGTTCCCGCGCTTAAGGAGGTGCTACTCGTTTGCGCACTTGCAAATATCGTTAAAAGCTGTGCGGACACTAACATAAGAATCGCCGAAAATTTCATATTCTCTCCTGGCCTCTAAAAGTTAAGCAGAGTTTTAATGGGTCCCTTGGAAAATTGCAAAACAGAACATCCTTTTGGAACTTAATTCAGGGGGCGTCGCATCTCTGATCGCCGTTGGAAAACAAAGATTTCGCGAAGACGACCACGTTCGCGAACAGCGCAGATTTGCAAGAGCGAATAGCTCTCTGAAAAAACCAAATCCTGACAAAGCCACTCTTGCAATTTCTCCTCGTCCTTGTGCGGACCTAAAATCAAGCGATCGGCCTGCAAACGCCCATCCAGCAAGAGACTCCGCACGATCTTCGAAATCAGCTCGGCTCCCACTCCGGTTGCTACGACGTTGCCGCATAGAGGTTCGGTTAATTCTTGGGCACTGAAAGGATGAAAATAAGCTTGCGGCAAAAAAGGCTGAAAACGGCGGAGGGCCTCTACCAAATGGGCCGCTTGATCGACAAAATGCACCTCGCAAAAATCCTCGCTCGCGGCCGCCTTGAGGCCCACCAAGCCATGGTCGCAGCAGAGGTCCCAGACGTCGCGGCCCGGGAGAAGCTGATCGAAAATAAGCTGTAATCGAGGTGAGAGCGTCCGCGTGAAATTTGCCATTGACGACCCGTTTGATAACTCGATAGTGATAGATGAGCAAGCAGAACAGCACTTTCAAGGACTTCGCAAATATGCAAAAAACCCCCCTCGCCTCTGAACACGAAAAACTCGGCGCCCGCATGGTGGATTTCGCGGGTTGGTATATGCCTGTCCAATACGTGGGCCTTAAAGAAGAACACCTCAATGTGCGCCAGAATGTGGGCCTCTTTGATGTGTCCCATATGGGCGAAGTGCGTGTGAAGGGCCCCCAGGCTCTAGCGACCTTGGAGTGGCTGACGACGAACGATGTGGCAAAGCTCAACGACGGCGAAGCCCAATACTCCTTGCTGCCGAATGATCAGGGAGGACTGGTGGACGATATCATCATCTATTGCCTGAAAAAGAATGAAGACTACTTGGTTTGCGTGAACGCCTCCAACAAGGACAAGGATTTTGCCTGGATGACTCGGCATAATAAAGGTGCGCAGATGACCGATGAGAGCGACCAATGGGGCCAGATCGCGATTCAAGGCCCAAAGGCTTTGCAGCTGTGCGACCGCGTTTTTGGTTTTTCGGTGAGCTCCTTGAAGCCTTTTCAGATCCAGGAGGCAACCTTTAAAAAGCACCCCGTCCTGGTCGCGACGACGGGCTATACGGGCGAAAAGGGCTGTGAAGTTTTTGTCCCGGCCGCAGCGGCGGCAGAGCTCTGGCAGGAGCTTTTAGCTCAAGGCCAAGACCTGGGCGTCATGGCCATCGGCTTAGGAGCACGCGACACCCTGCGTACCGAAAAGAAGTACTCTCTTTATGGACACGAGATCGATGACACAACGAATCCTTATGAAGCAGGCTTAGGCTGGGTCATCAAACCTACGCAAAAAGACTTTATGGGAAAGGCCGCCATCTTGGGAGCCAAGGAAAAGGGCCTGCAGAAAGCCCTGGTGGGTTTTAAAATGCTCGAGAAAGGCATTCCTCGCCAAGGTTACATCTTGTTCGGATTTGACAATAAAGAGATCGGCAAGGTAACTAGTGGGACTCACTCCCCAAGTTTGGATGAACCCATTGGCATCGGCTTTGTCGATAGGGCCTACGCCGCCGAAGGTTCGGAAATTCTTGTGGATATCCGTGGACGCAAGGTCAAAGCTCAGGTTTGTAAAACACCCTTTGCGTAAAGCGAGATTTGAACAAAAACAAGGAGCCCTCAATGGCATTTCACATTCCTGAAGATTACTACTACACTAAAGAACATGAGTGGGCTCAAGTCGACGAGAACATCGTCACGATCGGCATCACCGAATTTGCGCAACTGCAATTGGGCGAAATCGTGTATGTGGAGCTTCCTGAAGAAGGCCAAAAGGTCACGCAGAACCAAACCTTCGGCGTGGTTGAAAGCGTGAAAGCGGTCAGCGATCTCTACGCTCCCGTTTCGGGCACCGTGATCGAAGTGAACACCTCTTTGACCGACGATCCTTCAGTTTTGAACGATGATCCCGTCAACGAAGGTTGGCTGATGAGAATCGAAATGGACACCGAAAAAGAGCTCGCGAACCTGATGCGCGCCCCTGACTACAAAAAATTGATCAGCGAAAAATAAGATTCCGACGGATCTTTTCTCTTCCCAGCCGCACAGCTTGTTGATAGAAAAGATCCTTCTCATGCACTCAGGCCCGAGTGGTGGAATGGCAGACACGCTAGACTTAGGATCTAGTGCCGCAAGGTGTGCAGGTTCAAGTCCTGTCTCGGGTACCAACTTTTTTGGGAGGTTTTAAATGAAAAAAATCATTTTTCTTGCGATCACAATAGGGTTGTTGCCTTTTTCATTTGCCCAAACCTTCAAGCGAAATTACGAGTACAGATGTTCAGCGCCGGCTCAAAACTTGAAGGTGAACAGCTTTTCACAGGGGCCAAATTTTGATTCTCAGCTAGAAATTCTATTTACGAACCCTAAAAAGGTCATCCGAGGTTACGCAAAAAGATACAGCAATATTCATCCAGGGACCCGCCTGACTTTAAAAATTCCTGGATATGAATTCTCTACCTTGGATGCGCCCCTTGACGAGGATCCACAACATCCGGGCTACCCCATTGTCAGTTCGCAGCTCAACTGGAAGGGAAACTCCGTCCCAATATCCTGTGTATTTTGTGGCTGGCAACTTCCTGACAATTACTGTGGATCCATTCCATACCCTTAATTAACTTTTGAGTTGCTTTCGTCATGTTCCAAGAAATCATAAAGCCACGAGCATTGAAAATAGGCGACTCTTTCTAAACTTGCTAAATTACCATAGCTATTCAACGGCGGCCGTTAAGCCCCTTTGCGGTTGGCGTCTAGTATAAAAATTAAATGGCTGAATAATTTGATATGAGATGTTCGATTTGATCGACATCGAAAGGCTTGAGAAGGGCGCCGTCGGCCCCGATTTGTTTGGCGCGCTCGACGAGGTTGTCGTGGCCAGAAAGCAAAATGACTTTGATCTTCTGCCAGCGGGGGTCTTTGCGAATGATGGTCATCACTTCGGCCCCGTCGAGATCGGGCAAAGTGAAATCTAAAAAAATAAGATCGGGTTTCAAACCGTTTTCTAGGACCTGGAGTGCTTCTTTTCCCGAATTTGCCAAACGGACTTGGGCGCCCGCTTCGGTACTGACAAATTCAATCAACTCACGAACATCCAAGTCATCCTCGACGATCAGAATGCTTGGTCCGGATTTTTCGGCGCAAAGAGCTATCGAAGCAACCGGGGTTGAAGCATCGGCCGCAGAAAATCCTTCTGGGGTGGCCAATTGCGCAATCAATTCGATGAAATCATCACGCTGAATAGGCTTATTTAAAAACCCGTGAAAGCCCTTGGCAACGGCGATTTCACGCTGGCCGACCGTTGCGTTCGCGGTCAAGGCAATCGCCGGCGTCAAGCATTTCTGTTCCCGGATTTTATCAAGAGCTTCGTAACCATCCATCACGGGCATTTGGATGTCCATCACGATGACATCGTAAGATTTCGCGAGGGCTTTCGCGGCTCCCTCAGCTCCGTCGCCAGCACAGTCCACGCTTGCGCCGGCGGATTTTAATAAAATCCCGAGCAGACCGCGATTATCCACAAGATCGTCGACTACCAGCACCCTCACGCCCGCCAGTACTTTTTCGGAAGTATCCAAACTGTTTTTTGAATTCTCTTTTTTTGAGGAATGCAAAATCTCATCGATCATTCTTAAAAGCTCGTCGGCGTTGCGACCGATGACCGAAATGAATTGAGACCTTTGTTCGAGCGTCAGATCCTTTCCACTAAGCAAATCCGAAAAACCGATGATGGCACTTAAAGGACTGCGCATATCGTGACTGATTTTTGCTAAAAGGGATTTGTGATGGTCGTAAAGCTTTTCATGATCCGGAGTCGCGGGCGTCTCGCTTAAAGTGACCGCAACTCCACCGAAGGCCGAGATCGAGGTCAAAAAACGCACATCCTCTTGGTCGAAAGCAGTGCTCGAAGCATGCGACAGGACCCACATCGTACCGATTCTTGCCTCTTGCCGGTGGAGAGGAATGGGCAAAGCCTGGTGGATTATAATTTCTTGAGGGAAAAGAACTTCGCCGACCCCGGCACGGAGCCAATGGCCGCCAGAGCTGGAGACGGCGACCCAACGGTCTTGCAAATTTTCATTCGCGCCGTAGAGGCTGATACAAATGGAAACATCGGTGTAAAGAGGGGCGACGATGTCGGCCATGGCTTGCAGGAGCTGCCCTGGATTTTGCGTGGCCTGAAGAGCCAATTGATGCAGAATTTGGCTTTCCAATTTGAAATTCGGCGTACGCACGGGCATCGAATTGAGCTGTTCTTGGCTCACAACCTTACCAACAGGCCAAGGATTTTTAACACTTCCCCGATCTGTCGTCATTGGAACTCACTTTGTCTTTTGTCTCCGTAAATAAAATCCAGCAAAAGCTGAGGTATTTGCGCAAGTGGAGCTTCGGCAGCACACAAATCTGCTTCGATCACCGATCGCGGCATTCCGAAGACGACACAGGAAGCTTCGGACTCCGCGAGGACGACTCCACCCGCCGCCTTGATCAAGCGGGCGCCTTCCGTCCCATCATTACCCATGCCGGTGAGCACGATTCCAATTAAATTCCCCGCGGCCGCTTCGGCCGCACTCTTAAAAAGAATATCAATGGATGGATGGTAAAGTGAATCCGAGGGCTCTGAAGAGATTTGCGCGATGTAATGGTCCTCACGCTGAACGATTTTCATGTGCATTCCGCCCGGAGCGATCACCGCTTGCCCGCTTTTGAGCTCGAGACCGTTGTAGGCCTCAACTAAAGGGACCGGACTGTTCTGCGAAATACGGGCCGCTAAATGCGTCGTATAACCCGCTGGAATATGCAGCGCCACGGCGATTGGAATTGAAAATCCTTCGGGCAGATTTTTAAAAAATTGGGTCAACGCCTGCGGCCCACCGGTCGACGTGCCGATGACGATCAAATTGGCCTTAGCTAAGGTATGAGCACGAGAAGCCGCAGGCCCAAGAGCCTCGTAGTCGGCAGCTGCAATGTCGTTGATCGCCCGTGCTGCGGCAACGGCTTTTACTTTTTTAACAAGTTCATCTGAAAGTTCATAGAGTCTGTCTGTCGGCAAGGGTGTCGGTTTGGTGACGAGGTCCACCGCCCCCATTTGCAGAGCTTCCATCGCCAGTTCCGCATCAGATCCCGAGACACTCACGATCACCACTTTCGGTACTTGAGAAAGACCCTTCAACGCTTTCAATACGCCCAGCCCATCTAAGTCAGGCATAACTAGATCGAGGGTGACGACGTCAGGATGAAGCTCCGCGATTTTTTCTAGGGCTTCCAATCCATCGCGCGCGATGCCGACCACTTCGATTTCGGAATCACGCGACAGAACTTCGCGAATCACCTTTCGGGCAAAAGCGGAATCATCGACAACCAAAACTGTGATTCTTTTTTTGCTCACGGTCTTGGCCCTTTTCTATAAATAAAGGCGCCGCCACGTTCTTCACCGTGAAATTCCGAGCCGTATCTGAGCAGAGATTCGGAAATCCCAACGGCTAAGACGCCATCGTCCGCGAGCCTACTCGACAGATGATTCAAGACCGTTTTGACAGTTTTATCTGAAAAATAAATTAAGACATTCCGGCACAAGATCACGTCAAAATTTCCGAGGGTTTCTAGTTGGTTAGGGGCCAACAAATTACGGTTTTCCCAACGAATTTTCTGCACAAGTCGTTCGGGCACTTCAAACCCGGTGGGACAGGCTTTTACGTATCTATCGAACAAACTTTGCTTGGGAACTTGGCGAATGGAGCGGCGGCCGAATTTTCCGGAGCGCGCTTTCTTGAGCGCCTTCGTACTGATGTCGCTCGCGACAATTTCAACTTGTTCTAAAATACCGCGCTCTTCTAAAATCATCGCGAGCGACAAAGGCTCTTCCCCAGTCGCGCAGGCGGCCGACCAAACGCGCAGCCGTCGGCCCGCCCCGCTCCAAGGAAGCAAAAATTGATCGACGAGGACTTCGATTGTTTTCCACTCACGGAAGAAAAAAGTCTCGTTGACGACTAAGGTGTCCACGAGCTCATCAAGTTCTTGCTCGCCGCCCTGGTCGTAGCGCAAAAAATAATAATAATCTAAGAGGGAACTGAAACCAGCCTCTTGAGCTCTCGCCGAGGCTTTTTCTTGCAGCAACTCACGGTCTAAAAGACCATAGTGCAAGCCGATTTTTTCATCTACTAAACCACTTAGAATAGAAAAAACTGGAGGTGAGAGTTCCATGACTTCCGTCGACTTTTCAATCATGCAACAGCAACTTACAAATTTGCCGGACTTCGGGATCGGAATCGACCTGAGCAGCTTCCTGCAAAGCCGAGATCATTTCTGGTTCACGCCGGGCGGCCAGACCGTTCGCCGCCGCCTTGCGGGCTGCAGGGTTATTCAATTTAAACGCCGAAAGCAAAGCGATACGGGCATCGGCCCGGTCCATGCGTGACAAAATAGAAACCAGCTGCGGTGCTGATTCATCATTGGCCGACTCCAAAATTTCCAGCAAAGCCGCCATTCGCCCTTTTGATGGAACTTGCAGAGCAATGCGCGCACGATCGCGGGTCAATTCTTTGCCCAAATGAGCCACCAGGCATTCCGTGGACCTTTTATCGGTGCGCGCGGCTAAAAAGTTAATCGCGGTGGAGCTCACTTGCTCGTCGTGATCAGCCGCCGCTTTACACAGGGCTTCGGTCGCTTGAGCATGGGCATAGCCGGAAAGCGATGAAAGCGCCATCAGACGAGTCGAAATATCTTTAGATTTTGTACCGGTCAAGACGACCGGCAAGTCTTCTAAGCGCTGCGAGAAGCCCAAACCAACGAGTGCCGCTCGCCTGATTTCGATTTCATCAGAGGCCGCCGCTTGTCGCAAAGCTTGATTCGCTTCAGTGGATTTTAAATGCGAAAGGGCCTCGACGGCAGACACCCGGACCTGTCCGGCCCCATCATTCAACAAATGAACGATGGCTGGCGCGGCCATGTCCAAACCCAGGCGACCCAGGGCCTGGCAAGCATAATAGCGCACCCAAGGATCGCTGTCTTTCAGACCTTTCAGTAAAGTCGAAATAACCAATTCGGAAGTGTGGGGGACGAGTCCTAAGGCACGAATCGCTTGCGCCCGGGTCTTAGCAAGTGAACTTTTAGTCTCTTCTAATAAGGCAACGAGGGCGTGGGGACTTTCGAGATAGGGCAAAGCTTGAATCGCGGCTTCGCGCACCCGTGAGTCCTCATCTTTGAGTCCCGCTAAGATCGGTTTAAGGGCCTGATCGTCCCCGAAATAAGCTAAAATTCGCAGCGCGGAACGACGAATATTTTTATTGGAAGAGCGGGCCGCTTCCATCGCCAAATCATGCGCGGTCCGTGTGCCTAGAGATTGGATCGCCGAAATCGCGGCGTGGACCACGCGCGCATTGGCATCGCCCAGCAACGGGAAAATATTTGCAACGGTGCTGCCATTACCCAGGCGAGCTAAAGTCTCGCAGGCCAGCGCGCGTACCTCGGCCTCGTCATCGGTTAAACAATCGGCGACATCTTTAGCTAGGGCAAAGCGCATCACGATCGGAAGCAAAGCCCGGCGACGTTCACTGCTCCCATTTTTCAGGGCCTGCGCTAGAACCTCATCGGTATCACTGCCAATTTTTTTAATCGCGTTCGCGGCCGCCTGAGCAACAGGCCCAGAGGCATCCAGGCTCGCGGCCAAGACTGATGAGGCCGCGGCATTTCGTATCGCGCCCAAAAGAGTGCAAATCGCGACAGACTCAGGCCTATCGGCATTTGATAAAACGCGGATAAGAGTTTGGACTGTTTCCAGCTGACTGTGGGTCTTAATCAACTCATCGATCACGAGGGTTTCGCCTCCCGATTTTTCAGCGAATTTTTCACGTAAATCCATGAGGGCTAAAGCGGCCACCCGCACGGCGGCATCGGAAGTGGATTTTAATATTTTAACTAAGGGTTTAACGGCGGAGCGCTCACCCGTTTTACCAAGCGCACGCGTCGCCTCGTGGAGATAATTAGGATGATCTAAGAGTTTCGCGAGCGGTCCGACCGCTCGTGGATCACCGCTTCGGCCCAATACATCGATCGCGGGAAAAACGCGGAAAAAATTTTCACTGCGAATGGAATCGACCATCGCCTCGACCGCCGCACGACCGCCAATGCGGCCGAGGGCCTCGATCGCACCGACCGCGACGTTGTCATCCTCATGTTGCGAAAGTTTCACTAAAACAGCAATGGACACATAATTTCGACGTCGACCGAGAATTTGCGCCGCATCGGCCACAATGGCGGGATTGGCGTTTTCCGCCAGCTCAAAAACCGCCGTTTCGACGTCAGCCGCGGTCAATACCAAAGTATCCACTGCGGCAGCGATACGGGCTTCGTTGTCGCGCTTAAAAAGTAAAATGTCGCAAACCGGTTGAACCGCTTTTTCGCCAAGGCCGGCCAGCGAACGAATCACCGCCCGCCTGACCACCCAACTGGGATCAATCAGCATCGCGACCAATTCGGATATTCCGTCCTGCGCGTTTTTTGAAAGTTCTTGCGCACGTAAGACGCGCTCGTTTTCTACACCTGAGTTCATGCCTGGCCTATTTCCTGACCTATGGGACTCTTCACGCTTTTAGTCCCACGCAGCGAATTCAAACTGTCGATCTGGGTCCTATTGTTTTGTTGGATTTTGACCATCTGACCAGCGATCTTGTCGGCCTCGGTCGAAAATGCTACCAACTCTTTCGACTGCACCACTAGGTTTGATAGAAGTTCTCGGGTACGGGCGCGGATTTCTTTGACGGCAATCACAATCTCACCGGCCGACGTCGATTGCTCGACGGTCGACGAACTCAGCCGTTGCAGGCTGGCCGTCTGTTTGGTCGCGGTGACCGCGAGCGAGTTGACCACCTGCGATTGCTCGGCAATGGCTCGTACGACTTGCCGAGAAGTCCTGCGGGCTTCATCGCCCGCGCGCGAGAGATCTGAGGTCGCTTTCGCCTGCTCTTCGGTCGCGCGGGTCACGTCGAGCGACAGGCGGCTCACTTCACGAGCGGAGGACTCTATTTCTTTCGCCGCACGGGCCTGTTCCGAAATAGCGCGCGCGGTAAGCAGAGCTTCTTTTTTGACGTCGTCCATCGCGCGGGCCACTTCGGAAGCCCCTGTTGCTTGTTCGGCAAGTCCCGCAATCGTATTCAAAGTGGCTTGCGCGACACCTTGGACAGAGACTGAAATATCCCCGAGGGCTTTGGTTTGTTCACTCATCGCCGTTTTAGTCTTCATGGTGATAGAACGCATTTGCACCGTCGCTTTAGCCAACTGATCCGTCGCCGAGGCTTGTTCAGCAACGGCGCGTAAAACACGCTCGGCATTGGCACTAAGGAGTGAGTGAGTGCGGACCGTGTCGCGCAAGGCTTTCGCTTGTTCGTTCGTGGCCTCTTTCGTTTGTCTAGCCATCGTGCGCAGTTCGGTCGCACTTTTCTCTAGTGATTGCGAAGCGCTGGTCTGTTCGGATGCAGCCTTAGCGACCGAACGCCCTTCCTCGGCCACGCGATGCGTGGCTTGGGTCACCGTTTTTACGGCTTGGACTTGTTCTGCATTTGCGGTTTCGATTTCTTTGACCGCGCCCGAAACACTGTCTACACCTTGCAAGATGGAAGTTAGCGCCTTTTCTGCTTCTAGGGCAAAGCGACCGCCCTCTTCCGCAGTTTTAACCCCTTCATTGGTCGTCGCTACCGCTTCACGGGCTGTCAATTGCAGACCCTTGATAATTTTAGCGATGTCAGAACTGGCCGCAGCCGCACGATCTGCCAGCGCGCGGATTTCTTCCGCGACGACCGCGAACCCGCGTCCGTGTTCACCCGCACGGGCGGCCTCAATGCTGGCATTTAAAGATAATAAATTCGTTCGATCGGCAATGAGATTAATCGTCTGCACGATGTCACCGATTTCTTCGGTGCGACTCCCCATCTCACGGATTACTCCCGCTGATTGCGAAATCGCGTCTCGCACGGCGTTCAGTCCTTTGATAGACTTAGAGACGGTGACTCCGCCCTCGCGGGCCACCGCAGAAACGCTTTCCGAAGTGCGACGGGCCCCTTCAATCAAACTCACTATTTTACCGGTTGAACTTTCCAATTGCGCCGTCGCCGCGACGGTGTCCGTTGAGAGAGAGGCAATCTGCTCGGCACTGTTCGCGACGGAGCGGCCCGATCGGGTGATCTGTTCGATTGCCGAAGCATTACTTTCAATCGTTCCCGCATTTTTTTCGGCCGTTGCGGCCACCTCTTCGACGGATGCGGCAATTTCCGCAACGTTTGCGGCCGCTCCCGTGATCGATGTTTCTAATTCTTTGGCCTGATCCATAACGGTTTTAGCCGAGCGTGCCATCTCTTCTGTTCCCGCCGCGGTTTCTTCGACGGCCGCCGCTAAGTCAATCGTGTCGTTAGCGACATTTTCTAAAGCCGAGGTGATCTTGACCACCGAGCTCGCAACGTGGCTCATTTTTTCGCCAACGGCCTTTGCGTCCTGGGTCAGACGAGTGATCCCTTTCGCCATTTCTTCGGTAGTGACCGCAATTTCTTGAATGGAGGCCGCATTGGTTTCACCGCGGCTCGAAACGCCGGCGACGCTCACCGAAGTTTCCGTCGCTGCGGCCGTGAGCTGCTGGCTCGCCGCTGCTAAATCACTCGCGTTGGCATTGACGGCTTTAATCGAGCGCGCGACTTCTTCAAGGGTAGAAGCACTCTGTTCGGTCGACGTCGCGAGCACTTCGATTTCCGATTTCACTGTTTTAATTGAAGCCGACATTTCTTGCAAGCCCGAGGTCGTTCCTTCAAAACCAGCTAAAGTTTCGGCCGTGATATCGCTCACCTTTTGCTGCGATCGAGCCAGGGTTTCGATAGAGGATCCGGTTTGTTCCACGCTGACGGCCATACTTTCCAGTGCAGCTCGGGATTTGTCGCTGGCTGCTGAAGTGGCCTCACCGCGGGCATTGATACGTTGATTGGCCTCTTCCAAACTTTTGACATGGCTTTCGGTTTGTCGCAAGGATCTGAGGACAGCCTCAATAAGACTGCCGTGACCATTCTGCAAAGTCGGAACCGATGTTTTTGTCATCTTAGCCATTTAAGTTCTCCTCTCCGATCACTTTCTCGGAATCAAGTAACATTATAATTCGATTTTTAAAATGAGCGACCGACTTAACAAAACCGCTCGACTGTTTGCCGATCACGGGCGCAGAATGAAACTGATCGGCGGCGAAGTTTTGCACTTCACGCGCACTTTCAACCAATATTCCGACCAGACGCTCGCCTCGCCTCAAAACAATCACGCGTGATTCACTCGTCGGCGGCAAGGGACTGAGGCCGAAGCGCTTCCGCAAATCTAAAACGGGCACAATCTGCTGTCTTACCTGCATAAGTCCCGCGACGTAAGCGGGACTTCCCGGAACCGGGGTCGCGCCCGCGTACATTTCCATTTGAAAAACTTCGGTCCCTGGCAACGCGTATTCCGATGCACCGACTTTGAAAATAACATGTAATAAACTCACAATGTCCCCACATCAACTTGAGAAAGTGCGGAACCTATCGTCGCCAGATCCAGGACTAGCGTGGGACGGCCATCACCCAAATCGGTCGCTCCGGCCATCCCTTTTACCCGAACAAGAGCGTCGTTCACCGGTCGTACGACGACCTCTTGTTGACCGATCATGCGATCGATTCCGAAGGCGATCGCGCCGCCGCGCAGTTGATTGACGATCAAGGCCTTGGGCGAAAGAGCCGCTGACTTTTTATAGAGATGCGTCTCGAGGGCCAAGAACGGAATGGCCAGTCCACGCCGCTGAATCAACTGCGAAATCGCGCCGGCGGTTTCAGGGAGAGGAGTATTCACGATTTGTCCCGCTTCGACTTCGATGATTTCATCGACCATCGCCAGCGGCACCGCAAAAGTCTGTTCGCCGCAAATGAAGCTGAGCACATCCACGATGGTGACACTGACCGGAACTTGCATTGAAAAAATCGTGCCCTGTCCCAGGGTCGTTTTTAAACTCAGACGGCCGCCTAATTTTTCGATCGAACGTTTGACGATATCCATACCCATGCCGCGCCCACTGGTGGTTGAAATCGCAGGGCTGGTAGAAAGTCCCGGCATCGCGATTTGCGCTAAAAGTTCATCGTCATTTTTAGCGACCGCCATCCGGGCTTTTTTTGCGACCGCTTCGCGATCAATTCCCCGGCCGTCATCGGCGATGCTTAAAACCATATTGGTTCCTGACGAATCATCCGACACCACTGAAATTACTGCCGTTTCGGGCTTACCCAAGCGGCGGCGCTCGGCTTTTGTTTCGACCGCATGATCAAAGGAGTTGCGAATCAAGTGCACGATAGCCGGAAATATTTTATCCGCCACCGCTTTGTCTATTTCAGCTAGGCCCACTTGAATCGAGAGGTCGACAGATTTCTCTGAGTTTCGGGACAGACCCCGAACAACGAGGGGTAAGCGCTGGAAAAGTTCCGCGAGCGGTACCATTCGTGCCTTGGTGACAGCTCCGCGAAGACGTTTCAACTGCCGGGTATTCTCGGCGAGAACAGAGTTCAAATCCCGCGTATCGACGCCTTTTTTTTGCAGCTCCAACGAAACCCGGGCTAGTTTCGAACGGGTGACAACCAATTCACCCAGTCTTTCTAAGGTCTCATCGAGACGGCGGATATCCACGCGCACCGAAGACTGATCGGTCGGCGTCCACTCGTCGGCACCATCTTGTTCGAAATTTTCATTGAGGGCGGAAGGAATGGCGCTTGCGCCCGCGTTCAAGTGTAGAATAAATTCGTCGCCGATGCCGGAGGCTTCCGTCAAAGCAGCGTTCCCGGCCTGCGTTTCAAGAAGAAGGCTAAAAATAATACCTGTCGGCGCCGCCGCGGAGGACTGCGGAACAACTTTAATGATTTCACCCAATTTCCCGAAGCGATCGCGAATCGCAGAAATATTAAAACCCTTGGCGGCGTTCTCGGCAGAAGGTCTAAACTCAATGAGGAGCAGGCGCTTGTCACCTGACATAGCCTGCGTCACTTGTTCGCGATCGGTGGCGTTCAAACTCTTGGCAATTTCTTCCGGCAAAACGCTTATTGTCGAAGGATGAGCAGATGGAGTCCCTAAAGAACTTTGAGTCGCAGCCAATGCTTCGAGCAAAGCTTTCGGCGCCGGCGGTATTCCGATCACGCCTTTTTCTGAAGTCGCTTGGACGCGCTCTTCGATGGCGCGAGTTCCCTGTAATAAAAGATTTAAGGTGGCATCCGAAATGCCCCCCCCCCTTCGCTCCGCCACTCGTAGAATACTTTCCATTTCGTGTGAGATGGCCACGATGGGCTCCGCACTGATCATGGCGGCAAGGCCCTTGATCGTATGCAGGGAGCGGAAAAGCTCCCGGACCGCACGCGGCTCGGCGCGATCTTTTTTCAAAGCTTCAGAAACCGCCACGAGGTTCTGATTGATGGAACCTAAATATTCTTCGGCTTCGACGACGAAGCCAATAACGAATTCCTGCAGATCAACAGGGCCGGCCATATCAAGCCTTGTTTTCTGCGGCGGTCAGCACAGAGGCGACTTCGGCCTGGATCACTTGTGGAGAAAAAGGTTTCGTCATGTACTTCGTAGCCCCCGCATTGAGCGCGCGTTCTTTCGAATCATCGTCACCGCGAGTGGTGATAATGATAATGGGGACTTTGCGTAGTTTGTCCTGGGAGCGCACAAATTCTACGACTTCAATACCGCCCAGATCGGGCATGTTGAGATCGAGCAACAGCAACTGAAAAGGTTTGAGCGAGAGTTGCTCAATGGCCTCTAAACCGCTGCTCGCTTGTGTGAATGAGAAATCTTCGGTGCCGCGGAGGCAAGCGATGACCATTTCGCGCATAACTTTACTGTCGTCAACGACTAGAATATCAGTCAAATTGCCCCCTGGAAATCCATAGTCAGCAGCTAACATGACCAACGGGTCGTGTCAATGCGGGTTACAAGTTAGAAGACCTTCGCACTTGCGCCTTTTATTTCAGAGGGATTTATGGCATTTTTGGGCATGTTTCATAATCTCGAACGGCAACGTTCCGTCCTAGTCGTTGATGACAGCTCCGCCGATGTGGAACGCGTTCGCCGAGTCCTGTGTAACGAATACAATGTCGAAGTCCTGAACGATGGAGCGGCGGCCTTGGAGCGCCTTTCTTCCGGAAACATTCCAGATCTTCTGTTGGTGGATTGGATTATGCCAGGAATCTCGGGCATTGAAGTTTGCCGCTATGTTCGCTCCGCGAAAGGAAAGCTTGCTACCGTGCCTCTGATTTTGTTGACGGCTCAAAACGGCAGTGAAGAAATTATTCACGCTCTCAATAGCGGCGCGAACGATTACGTCTCAAAGCCTTTTGTCGATGAAGAGCTCCGTGCCCGTGTCAAGACTCTCATTTCCAGTAAAGCCCTATTGGAGCGGGCGGAAAATGCCGAGACGGAACTTCGGCACTTGCTGATGAGCACTCCCGATCCGACATTTGCCATCGACCGGAACGAAAATGTTACCTTCGCGAATGAAGGCGCTGTGCAAGTTCTGGGAGGAAGCTTAGAAAGCATCCTTGGTCAAAATTTTCGATCGCTGGTGCCCGGCTTTAATTTGGCTCACCTGAACTTAAGGTCGCCCCATCCACTGCCTATTCCGGATTTGCAAATTAACGAACGCCTCTACTCTCCGTCCATTCGTATTTTGCCTTCTGACATTTTCGCGAGCACGACAATTTCTTTAAGGGATGTGACCGACCGGCGCAACGATGAGGCTCGACGCTTAGATTTCTATTCTGTTATCGCGCACGATCTGCGCACGCCCATCACGTCCATTTTGATGCGAATCCAATTGGCCGCCCGCGGAAAACACGGCGTTCTTTCGCCGGGTCTGCTGGAGGATCTAAAAAAAATCGAAGCTAGCTTGCGCTCCCAAGTCGGCATGGTGAACGACTTCCTCGAACTCGCGAAATTGGAGGGTGTCGGCTACAAGCTCGAACGCAAGCCCGTTTGCATGGTGGATTTGATCAGCGAAACCATGGAGGATTTTCAGCCTCTTTTGGATCGCGGAAACATCGAGTGGAAACAAGAAGCGGGCGCCGAAAAGATTTTTGCGATCGGCGATCGTCAACGACTGAAACAGGTTCTGGCCAATCTCATCGGCAATGCCATTAAATTTACGCCGGGTCCAGGGTACATCGTCACATCTGTTTCAGTGACTGAGCACTATATCGAAACGTCGATCACGGATACCGGTCGCGGCATCGCTGCGGAAGAACTCCCCCACATTTTCCAACGCTTTACGCGAGCCCGTGAATCACGCAATGAGACGGTCGGAACGGGCCTAGGCCTTATGATCGTGCGTGAAATAGTCGAAGCCCACGCCGGGAAAATTCATGTGTCGAGCCAGCAGGGATCGGGCAGTACCTTCTCATTCTGCTTACCGCGAGTTCTGTAGAGGGCCGAAGGTGGTCATCCTCACTTACCTAGTCCTTTTATGATCAAAGTCGAAACCTAGTCAAAAAAGACGGTACCCTTCTCAATCCAGTCGACGGAAATTATGAAGAGACATTCGACAAAGATGGCTTTTAATATCGGCAACTTTAAAATAAAGGCGAATACTTACTTGTCACTTCTTCTCTGAAATTCAAGCTTTTAAAAAGCAGAATCAAAAGACCATCGAGTTGCTGCTGAAGAATTTCGCCATTGAATCAGGAGCGCCTTAGTCCGTCACCTTAAAGTGATTCAGCAAAAAGGCGTACTCTTCGGCGGTTTCGTGCAAATGTTCGAAACGGCCCGAAGCGCCGAAATGACCGGCTCCCATATTGGTTTTGAAAAGAATTTTATTGGAATCCGTTTTCAGTTCACGCAATTTAGCTACCCATTTTGCGGGCTCCCAGTAGGTCACACGGGGATCGTTTAAACCACAGGTGACGTACAAAGTCGGGTAATCTTTCTTTTCGACGTTGTCGTAGGGCGAGTAGTTCTTCATGTAAAAATAATACTCTTTGTCTTCAGGGTTTCCCCACTCTTTGTATTCTATCTGCGTTAAGGGAAGATCTTTATCGAGCATCGTATTAATCACGTCCACAAAAGGCACATGGGCCACGACAAGGTTAAAAAGATCAGGACGCAGATTCATGCAAGCTCCCATCAGCATCCCCCCGGCACTCCCGCCACAGATGGCGAGTCGGTGGGGATCAGCATAGCCCTTTTGCTTGAGAAACTGCGCGCAGGAAATAAAGTCCTGAAAGGTGTTCATCTTCTTGAGAAACTTGCCGTCTTCGTACCACTGGCGGCCCATCTCGCCCCCGCCGCGAATATGCGCCATCGCGAAAACAAATCCTCGATCAACTAAACGGTAAATATCCCTCCGTTCAGGAAAAGAATCGGGCATGATCGCGCCGTAAGAACCATAGCCGTAAAGATAAGTGGGATTTGTTTTATCTTTGCGCAAACCTTTCTTATAAGTCAGAACCAGGGGAATTTGTGCGCCGTCGTGCCCCTTCACCCAAACTCTTTCGCAAACATAATGAGCGGCCAAATGGCCTGTGACCTTTCTGCTTTTCAAAGTCTTCGTCTTTTTCGTGGCCATGTTGTACTCCAAAACCGAGGGTGGAACGATGGGCGAGGAGTAGCTCAGACGCAGCTCATCTGTCTTATATTGATTATTCGTGCCTAAGGACACACTGTAGGCGGCTTCTTTGAATTGGACCAAGTGGCTCTTCGCTTTTGCAAAATTCCATATGCGAATTTGCGGCAAGCCCTTTTCGCGTTCAACCAAAACTAGATAATCTTTAAAAAGATGCCACTGCGAACTATAGACGTCGGCTTGATGAGGAATAAATTCCTCCCAATGCTCTTTTCCCGTCTGTGTCAGAGACGTCGTCATGATTTTAAAATTCTGGGCCTCCAGATTCGTACGAATCCAAAATTGATCTCCACGGTGATCCACATCGTACTCCAATCCCTCGATGCGGGGCTGAAAACAACGGGGCGGAAGGCTGGGATTATGGGCGTCCAAATACCATACTTCCGAAGTGATTTTGCCAAAGCAACCAATGAAAATGAAATTTTCAGTGGCCGATTTGCTGAGGCTTAAAAAATACTTGGAATCCTTCTCGTGAAAAACCAATTCGTCCTGCTCGGATGAAGTTCCTAATTTGTGTCGATAGACCTGGTGCGGCCGCAGACTTTCATCCAGACGCACATAGAATAGGCTTTCGCCATCCTGAGAAAAAACAAAGTTGCCGCTGGAATTCGTGATTTTCTCTTTCAGAATTTTCTTCGTTTTGAGATCTTTAAAATAAATTGTGAAGCGTTCGGATCCGTCGAAGTCAGCTCCGTAAGCCAGGAGATTCTCTTCCGAGTTGGTTTCGAAAGTCGAAACGCCGCAGTACTTTTTGCCCTTCGCCAGTTCATTTTGATCCAGCAAGACTTCTTCGCGGCCCCCGATTTTCTTGCGGCACTCGATGGGGTACTGCTTTCCCTTCTTTAGCCGAGTGTAATAGAGCCAGCTTTTATAGGGGGCAGGCACGGACATATCGTCTTCAGGCACCCGCGCTTTCATCTCGTTAAAAAGCTTTTTCTTAAGGCGATCCAAAGGCTTCATCTGGCTCTGATAGTAGGCATTCTCCGAATGGAGATAGGCCATTGTGTCGGGATTTTCCTTCTCTCGCAGCCAGAAATAATTATCGATGCGGAGATCGCCGTGCAATTGAAGAGGCTTGGGATTTTGCGGAGCCTGCGGCAGGGGAACGTCTTTGATTTTCATGTCTCAAAAGGTATCTTTTTAGACAGGCAGAGGCAAGAGTGAAACAGGATAACTGCAATCACTGCTCACACTTGGAGTTTAGAGTCTTTCTCTTTTTAAAGTTCGGTTGAATTCTAGAGGGGGCCCCGCGTCCTTAAGAAGGAGCGGGCCAAAAAGAAGACGGGAACGCTATTTTTTGGCGCTCAGAACGCAGGTGTTCACGGCGCTACTATGATTGCCGGGATCATTGTAGGATTGAGAGCAATAGACATAACCATAGTACTCAGCACTAGGACCTTCATGGCCTTCGAATTGGCCACTTTCATCCATGGTAGACATCAACCAGGCCGAAGATCTTCGAGGAATTTGTACTCTTTCTGCTGGCGCAGAGGGCCGCTTCGGCATCAGCTCACAGGTGTCGACCCCGCTCGCGTGATTACCCGGATCGGTGTAATACTGAGAGCAATGGATCAGGCCGCGGTATTCGGCGTTGGGCCCCTCGTGGCCTTCAAATTTTCCACTTTTTTCCATCGCGCTCATCATATAATTCGAAGTCTTCTTTAAAATGGGAAAGAACCCCGCAGCGGTTTCAGCCGAGGCGAGGTTGCGGGAAGTAGCTCCGGCGTCCGTGCGGGTTTCATTTCTTTTGAGACCCGCGGAGGAGCAGCCCATCAACAAAAGCACACTCAAAGTACCTGCTATTAAAAGTTTCATTCTGTCTCCATTCATTTGAAAATCCTTTTCATTGTTCTTCTTCTACGATAGGGTTTTTCTTGGAAGGACCCCAGCGAAAAGAGCGTCCCGGACTTCTAAGTGTGAACTGCACGTGCACACGCCCTGTAGAAAAGACAGGCGTTCACCACCGGTGCACAGAGTGTTCACCAAAAGCTCGACAGCTGATCACTCCCTGCGTATATGTCTTGCCATGGAAATGAGCGCCTCCCGCGATCTTCTTAAAATTGAATTGGCTGACCGGATCGCCGCGAATCCCGCCTACTCTCTTCGCGCGATGGCTCGACAAACTAAAATCTCACCCTCGATGCTGTCGGCCCTGCTCAGCGGGAAAAAAAGAATTTCTCCGGATCGCGCTTTTGAAATCGCGAAGACTTTGAAGTTCGATAAAAAGAAACGGGATTACTTTTTAGCTCTGGTCCAATTGGAACGGGCTAAGTCCATTGAGCAAAAAGCCGAAATCCTAGAAAAGCTCCACACTCTCATACCCCAGCCCCAGGCCGCGATTTTGGATCTGGATCTTTTTCGCTCGATTGCCGAATGGTACCATCTCGCCATTCTGGAACTGACCAACACCAAGGACTTCCGCCTCACCGCGGCCGCGGCTGCGAGTGCCCTGGGAATCACAAAGATAGAGGCCGAAGCCGCGATCGAACGCTTGCAGCGTTTAGAGTTATTGCAGTTGGACCCGCATGGTTCTTTTCGCAAGTCCGTGAGCTTGCTGGTGGCTCATTCATCAACACCGCATGGAGCACTCCGTAAATACCACGAGCAGATGCTGGAAAAAGCCAAGGCGTCCCTACACACGCAGAAGCCGAACGAAAAATTTGTCGGCTCGGAGACTTTTGCCTTCAACGAAAAGGATTTAGAAAAGGCTTCCGAAATCATGGAGGAATGCTTTTCTCGATTAGTGAATTTAGCGGGCGCGCAAAAAGATAAAAAAAATGTTTACCATCTGGGAATTCAATTCTTTCGCTTAACCAAAGGGAACTTATGAAAAAGATCTTTTTTATTCTGCTCACTCTTCTGCCCTTGAGGATTTTTGCGACCACGACATCGTCTTCCGGTACCCGCAACGGCGGCAATATGAGCGTGGCCGCGTTTTATCAAATGGCGCAAAATCTTTTACAGGCCTTGGCTCCGCAAAGTCCCTTGCGAGTGGGTGGGAAAACGGTTGATATCAAAATTTTACAGTCGAATCTAGACATCCTCAAGGTCGACTCTAGCCCGCAAGCTTTGATTCTGCGGGGCCAATCGGTGGATGCGATCAATTATCCAAATGAAAAGCGCATCGAGTTTTATGAAACCCGTTGGCAAACTATGGACGACGCGCAACGAGCTCAGTTGGTGCTCCACGAACTTTTAGGGGTTTTCGCGCCTGAGCGACGAGGGATACCAAGTCTCATTGAGCCTCATGCAGTTCGCCGGCAAAAGTTCCTCTTTCGACAACCGTCTTTTTGCAAGTGATGACTTCTGCCACGCCACTCGGGAAATCAACGCCGAGAAAGCGAAGCATTTGGTTCACGCCCTCGCTGTCGCGGGGGTTAAAAAATTAGCGGTGCAGAATCTGAGTTGTCGATCGGTCGAAGAAGGCCTGGTCGGTGCCGATGAGCCCGAAACAGAGTGCCATCCCGTCGCGAAAAATCTTGCCCAAGCCGAGCTTTTAATCGAAGCCTTAGGTTTCATCGGGATCTGGATGGAGGGCGGAATGTCGCACTCCTATTTTTCGGCCGACAGTATCCGCTGTACCGTAAACAATGAAAAAACGAATTATAAATGCACCATCACCGCAGACTGGGCCTGGGGCTGCCCCTAGCCCGCCCAAGGTCCATTTCGCGTCAGGTTTCTGCGGCACCTGGCCGATAAACAGATATGACAAAATTCTTTTGGGGATTTCTTTTTCTTTGCAGCAGCGTCGCCCACGCCGAGGGCGAAACGGCGAAGGTTGTGCTCGCGGGTGATATGATGGCGCCCATTCGCTTGAAGAAAATTGCGGTCGCCAATGGACTTGCCGAAGAATCTTATTTTGGTTCTTTGCTTGAGCAAATTCGCCCCGTGGTGAAGGCTGCCGACATTGCTTTCGTTAATTTAGAGACGCCCGTTTCACAAACGGAAGCGCAGATTCCACGTCCCTTTGTTTTCAATGCTCCGCAAGAGTTATTGAAGGGCCTCAAATGGACCGGTTTCAATATTTTGAATCTCGCGAATAATCACGCGTTGGACCAAAAAGCCGCCGGCTTAGCCGAAACCATCGCGTCGGTAAAAAAAGAAAATCTACGGCCCCTCGGGGCCGATGCGAATCAAGAGAGCGCGCTCAAAGGCCAGGTGATCGATGTTCACGGCGTGCGCGTGGGGTTCTTAGCCTTTGCCACGGTTATGAACGGCGGAACAGGTCCTGCTTTGAAAAGCAAATCCCCCTATATCAATCTGACAGAGCGGAAAAAAGAAATGTTCGCGGCAATCGATTCCATGAAGAAACGCGCGGACGTGATCCTATTTAGTATCCATTGGGGCGTCGAATATGAAAATACGCCCCGCACTTGGCAACTGAAACTAGCCGATGAGCTCCATGAGCGCGGAGTCGATGTGGTGATCGGCCATCATCCCCATGTTCTGCAGCCGGCCCATTATTTTATTGATCGTCAGGGGCGACAAAAACTCACGCTTTTTTCGCTCGGAAATCTCGTGTCCAATCAATCGCGTTCTTATTCGCCCAAACATTCGCCCATGGCCGAGGGAGCGCCTCGGGATGGAGCCCTGATTGAGTTGCACTTGAGCGCGCAGGGACTGGAGTCATTTCTTTATTATCCGCTCTGGGTCGACAATTGGAATGGGCCTGAAGAAGGCATCCGCACGATCTTGATCGACCGCGAATTGCGCCGCCTGGAGGCTGAAATCGCGAATCGCAAAAGGCCTTCGCCTGAAAAATCATTCTTGATCGGCCGCAGGAATATGCTCATGGATCGCAGACGCATCATTGAGCAGACTCTTTTTCCAAAAAGTATCGCACCTCTCTTGTTACAAACGAGTCGCTAAGACTCGGTCCTTCACTTGAATTTTGAAATTTGAAATTTGAAATTTGAAAAGAATCGAAACGGTCTCGACCAAAGTTCGCTGAGCTAGAGACTTTCAATGACTTTCTTTAAACCGTCCAGAACCCTACGCCAATTTTTTTCGGAGTGCTCTTTTTTTGCAGGCTCTGTCTCTTGCGAAATGGTAACTTGAGTCTCTGACCCTTGCTTCGTCAGATGATAGCTGACGGTGTGATAATTTTCTGGGAGATCGGGAACTCCAGACATGCTGCTCCAGTAGCTGTAAGAAACATCCTGACCAGGATGAATGGAAAGAATCGTGCCCTTATCCTCATAGGCTTTTCCATCCCATTGCCCGCGGAAAAAAATAGGACTGCCCTTTTTCCAAGTGGAGTCGACTTCGGTACCGAAAAAATATTGTTTCACAAGTTTGGGGTCAGTGAGCCCGTGCCAAACTTTTTCGGCGGGCGCTTTGATAATGACGGACACTTTGAGAACATCTTTCATAACTTCTCCTTCAGAGAGTGAGTCATGAAAATACGCTTTCGAGGAGGGGTCAAAAGAATTGTTTCTTCTTTGTCTAATTCAGGGATTGGCGTTTTCTTCTGGATTAAGAATGGGCCTTTTTAGCCTTTTTAGCCTTTGTTCCATGATGAGACTTCCCATGAGAGCCGCTCTTTTTCATGTAGGCTGCAGCTTTAGCATGAGCGGGGCTACGCTTAGCACGCTTAGAATGGGAGATCGAAGTCTTGTCCTTCCGCTTCGCTTCGGCGACGGTGGGAACAGAGGTTGAAACAAAGAACACGGCAAAAAGAAGGAAAAGTATATAGTTTTTCATACCGTATTCATCGGATGGTAAACAGGACTTCTGAAGTTATTTTTTTATCGCCGGCAGCAACGAAACGAATATTGGGATGAACGAGATATTATGTAATAAGTTGATTCGAGGAAGAGTGACAAAATTCTCTAATTGAGTCATCTGTAAGGTCCATTTTATTTATTTAGTACGAGCGACATGAAAGAGAGTGGCCCCAAATAAGGCCACCTCCACTAAATACTGATTAAGGATGAGCGGGAGGATTATTTAATCCCATATTGTTAATTGTAACGGGCATCATGGCTGAAATAGGCTGCTCATTTCCCTGGCTATCGCGACGTACGCCGATGATTTCAATTTGAGCAGTCGCTTGAAAATCAACATCTTGACCAGCAGGAATCGAAATTCCACCGAAAGTCATTGCGCATGCTGAAGTGAAGACACTCGGAATAACAGTTTTTCCGTCGGCGCCTAAAGTCGCACGAGGAATTTCGGCACTCCACTGGGCATGCGTTCCATTCAAGCTCATAATCTCGTTGGAAGACATTATGATAGGAGCTCTCGAGGATCCAAAGCCGCCCCCTTGAAGAGTGGCTTGAATAGAAGAGATGAAAACATCCGCGTCTGGGTCAGGCCAACTGATTGAAAAGTTCCGCACTTGAAAATACTTCGCAGAAACATCATTGGTTTTCGTTGGCTCAGAGCTTGTTTTCATATAGCAACTTTGAGTGTCGCTAGGAATCAAATAAATATCGCCATTCGCAAAAGCGCCGTTTGCACCTGAAGGACGAACCGACAGACCCGCCGCGAAACCTGTGCTCGCGATCAAACTGAAAAAAACAAAAAAGATCTTTGTCATGAAAACTCCTGGAAAAAGGGTTGAATTACTTTTCTTCCAAAAGTCTAAGCACAAACAACGTTAAAAAATAGTTTAAAGTTCCTTTTAAATGCGACCTTGCGCAACAACAGTCCTTACAAATGCTTCATCAAAAGATCGATATCCGCTTTATTATTGTAGTAATGAGTCGCGATTCGCAAAAATCCGCGCCGCGCGCTCACGTATATTTTTTTCTCGGCTAAACTCTTCGCCATACCTTCAGCGTCCGCGAAAGAGATTGAGAGGATTCCGCTGTTGATGGATTGCGTAGGATCTGCGTGATTGTCCCTCGCGCTGAGAATGTCGATTTTTTTTTCTCGCAGGCGCTCCTCCAGGTATTTCGAAGTCTCAAGAATGCGCGTGCTGATTTGGTGCAGACCCAAGCGCGCGATATTTTCAAAACTCGCTTTGACCCCTGCAATCGTTGCAAAGGGCAAAGTTCCCGTCTCATGCACCCAGGCCGCCTGGGTCAGGGTCGTATTGGCGTTCGACATCAGAAAGGGATTTTCTAAACTCATCCAACCAGCAAAGGGCGGCTTCAATCCATTGGAAAATGATTTCGAGAGATACAACAAAGCAGTCCCATACCCCGCACCAAACCATTTATGGCAAGAACCCGTGAGGGCGCTTATTTTTGCATCCTGCACGGGGGTTGCAAAGACTCCCAGACCTTGAGTGGCATTGACGATAAAGGGAACTTTTTTTTGCGCGAGCACTTGCCCTAGGTTAACAAGCGGCGCTCGATAACCCGTCGTGAACTGGACACTGCTCGTCACCACCGCCCGCGTATGAGGACCGATGTGAGAGAGAAGCTCTTGAGTTTTCACTTTCTTCACCTGAAAGCCCTGGTGATGCCAAGGGCTTGTCGAGCTCGGAAATTCGTCGATCGGCATCAGGATTTCGCCTTCAAGCCCATCACGCTCTCGCATCAGACTCGCGATCACATTCATGCCGTGGCTGGCATTGGGGACAAAAGCTATTTCTTCACGACTGGCCGCCTGCAAATAATCGGCGGCGAGCTGACGCGTTTGCCCCAACATCTCTAAGGTTTTGATGGGATGAATTTCACCAAACTCATAAAGCCCCGTCAGCTGATCGGTGTAGGCTTTCAAAACATTTTTTGAAATCAGACCCACGGCGGCGCTCAAAAGATAACATTGCTCTCGGCAACCGGCGTACTGTTCTCGTTCTTTCTCCCAATCGATCATTTTCAATCCCACTTTCTGAGGTAAGCTAAAATTCTTTCCTGCCATCGGTCCTGCTGGACGTAAAAAGGGCGGAGCCGGTTCACAAAAAATCTTTTTCTGCTTTTGGTCAGAAGAGTAAACTCATGATCGATCTCGATCGTCTTCAAAGTTTCCATTTCCTTTAAGCGATCCACGTAAGAACTCGGAAAGCCGTTCTTGATCGAAGCGTTCACCAGCAAATCTAGATACCGCGACGTCGGCTTAAGCCCCACCCCTGGTCGGCGGGCCACCAGCACCGCCGCCTGGTACTTCTCACCCGTTCCCGTCTCGACTTCGAGAGAAACTCGGCGGTAGACGCCAAAAGGGACAAATTCCAAAATATCTAAAAGCAAAAGCGATAGCCGATCTAACTGGTAAAGAAAACCGTAGACGCTGCTTGCCTGCTGGGGAGTCACGTTGGCAAAACCCATATTCTTGTATTGGCATTGAAGACTAAAATTCAATTCGAAGTCTTTGAGTATCGCGGGACCTACTTCGCGCACAGACATTTGCAATTTCTTAAAGCGATTCGCATCCAAATTCGCGCCGTAGCCAAAGTAATAGTGAGAGGGAGTTCTTTTGATCCCTAACGAATTCAAAAATTTTAAGAAAGCTTTCATGGAGCGCATCAAAAATTGCTGAGTGAAGAAAATGATCACTTCGCAACAGCCTTCTGCCCACGATAGCTTTGGTAAATATCCTGAGACCAAAGAAAAGATTTCTCCAGCAAAAAGGGAGCAAAAAATTTATTAACCTCACGGGGACGACAAAATTTGCCCCATGGGACAGGATGTTGAGGGGGACGAGCGACGCTTGCCAAAATGGAGGCCGCAGCCAAATCCACGCGTGAGAACGAATTTCCTATCAAAAAGGGCGACCGCTCCAGTTTTTTGTTCAGCCATTGTAAACCGGTTTTGAAATCTTCGCACCTCTTGGCGTGACTGGTGGGAGTTAGATCGTAATGGGCCACACCGTAGCGTTGAATTTTTTTGGTGAAGGCAAAAAAAGCGGTTCTCTTGAGCAAAGGCATGCCCTGCGCATAATAATGATTCAGCAAAAGGGGATTTTTAAAAAGCCAATAATACACAATCAAAATCATGGGATCGCCTATTTTTTCATCGAGTTCTTTCTCGAGGCGCAGACTCTCCCCTTCCAGTTCAAGATTTTTCCCCTGACCTGGTGTGAGGACATGCCGTGGATAGGCCTTGTCTAAATAGGATAAAATAACATCAGAGCCTTGAACGACGATTCCGTGATCGATCAAAACAGGAAGCGTGGTTAGTGGAGCGATCTTTTGCACAATCGCACGGTGGGGGCCAGGTAAAAGACGAATCGGCTCCCAAGACAGCTGCTTAAGATCAAGAGACCAGCGGACTCTCTCGCAAAAGTGTGATTGAGGAAACTCCATGAGTTTGATCGCCATGAATACGCCATCCTTTTCTGCTCTCTATAGCAGCAGGTTTTCAGGTCATGGGCAAATCTAAAGATCATCCCTTGAAAATTCATCGTTCCCAGTGAATGATCATAATTATGACACTCTTGCATCCCGGCCTACGGGCTTTTTTAGCTATTGTTGAATCAGGAACCGTGCACGCGGCGGCCGGCCTGCTGGGCCTGACCCAAACAGCGGTCACCCAACGGCTCAAGGGTCTTGAGAGCGAGCTCAGCCTGACACTTTTTTTGCGCTCTCGCCGCGGAATGGCTTTGACGGCCGAGGGTTCGGCGCTGTTGCAATACTGTCGAGCGACGCAAGAGCTCGAAGGTATTTTTCTCAGTCGAGTTTCCGGAGAAATCAAAGATGATGTTTCGCTGACTCTTGTCGGCCCCACCAGCGCCCTTTCGACTCGCGTGGTGGATAATTGCTATGGCCTTTATGCCAAGCATCCCCATCTGCGCCTGCATCTGCGAGTGGATGATCACTCGAACCGCGTCGATCTGGTTCGTCGGGGTTTGGCGGATATGGCCATTGTGCCGCCCGACGACGTGCCGAATGAAATGGAAAGCAAGCTGCTCAAACCCGATCGCTATTTTTTAGTGGCGAGCGCGCAGTGGAAAGGGCGAAAACTCCAGGATATTCTCGAAACGGAAAGGATCATCGATTTTTACGAAAATGACGAGACGACAAGAAAATACCTGAAGCAATTTGGTCTGGTCTCGCAGGCTAAAAAAGAGCGTCTTTACGTCAATGAAAACGAAGCCCTGATCCGTCTTTTTTCCCAAGGCGTGGGATACGGCACCCTGAGCGAATCGGTGGCCCGTCCTCACCTCGAGGAGGGCCGTTTGATTTTACTGAACAAAGGCCAAATGAGGGAGGATCCCCTCGCGCTCATTTGGTACGCCCGCACGCAAAAGCCCGACTATCTCGAAGACCTCATTCGCGCGATCAGGTAGGTACGCCGTTACTTTTCCGGATGCAGTGCATCCGGAAAAGTAACGGCGTACCTACTCGACGTAGACACGGACTTGATCGCCGCTGCTGCTATCCACATCGACCTGTAGATCCTCTAGCTGGGTGATCACTTCTTCCAAATCATCAGGTTTCATTTTAGAAAGATCAATGTGAATCCCCTTTTCACCGAGGGCCTGAGTGACTTGCCCTTGAACATTCTGCGGAATCAAAGCGGCCAACTTCACGCCGGCGCGCAGGAGACTGAAGGGCACGCGAACGTTCACGGTGTCGCGACCCTCTTTGCCTTCACGGCCCTTCACTTCGACTCGCAGAAATTTGGGAGATTTTCGTCCCGTCGTTTTAGAATTTTCACCGTCGTCGGCACCAATAGCCGTGAGAAGTTTTTCAGCCTCTTGCACATTGATTTTTCCAGCGGCTAACATTTCAAGTATTTTTGTTTTCTCTTCCATTTTAAGGCCCTTTTTGGTTAAAAATTTATAAAAAATAAACCCGCACGATGCCGTCTGCACTCTTGACGTCGACGTCAAGTCCTCGCAAACAGCAAAACATCTCGTAAAAAAGACCCACGGCCTGGAAGCCCTTCGCGGGACCCAGGAAAATCAGAAACCCCAAAAGAACGAACGGGAAAAACAGTATCGCAAAGGGCAGCAGCAGTAGCCAGATCACAAAAAGAGGAATCCACAAACTCAGTCTTTTGGAATGAGGTTCATCTATATAAATTCGCGCGACGAGGGGAGGAATCATTTTTTAAGCCTTTCCAAAGCTTCGGCGGTTGAAATCTCCCCGCGTTCAAGCTGCAAAAGAATATCGCTTTTCGAAACGGGCGGATTCACTTCGACAAAACCGAGAGCTTGATTGATACGCCCGAGGCGACTTTTAATAGTCGGGTAACTTACACCAAAAAGTCTTTCCATGTCCTTGATCGAACCTTGGCATTGCAAAAAACCCATCACGAAAATTTGATCTTCCGAACTGAGCTGCGCGAGCCGAGGCAGTTCAAAGTTTCCCTCAATCGCGATCTTCGTGCCGCTGAGGCGGATCCGCTGGATGGTGAGCGGCTGTCCCTGTGTGAGCCTCGAGAGCTCCTGCCAATCCTGTTTTTCCGCGTCAGCTTCATTTGCCATGGAAAGGACAATAATATTAATATTATCAATATTCAAGTTAATTTTATTAAAAAAATAATCATTATATATTAAATAAATAAATCCACCAAAGGATCCTTTTCTTAAGGATAGCCCTTCCGTTTCGCCTCTTTATGACACCAGGCTCAAAGACTTTTCTGAAGATCTTCTCTAGGTTGTGAGTGAAATGTTTATTTTTTTAAAACCCAAGCAGCGGCACTCAGGATCTTTCAAAGAGACAGAAGCCGCTCAAGAAAAATATTTTTCCGAGCCTTCTCAACCCGCCGAAAAAATACAAAGCCCCACGATGCTCGTCTTTCAACACCTCCAAAAAAAATTAAACAATTATTTGTCTGCGGGTACGCCGTTACTTTTCAGGATGCGATGCATCCGGAAAAGTAACGGCGTACCCGAAAACCCGAAAGGAAAAAATGAAAAATTCGGATGGAAAAGTTTTGACTGTGCGCTGCCCACAATGCGGGCAGCCCGCGATTTTTGCGTCGACAAACCCGTCGAGACCCTTTTGTTCGGACCGTTGTCGATTGATCGACTTAGGCCAATGGGCCGATGAAAGTTACCGCGTTCCCGCCGAAAAAAAGACGCCTCGGGGCTTGGATGATGAAGAACAAAACAGCGACGAAGAATAATTTACAAGATATTCCTATTGACGAACCCCTGTTTTTGACTTTTGATGAAGAAGTCAAAGGACGACATCCGAATATCATCAAGATTATACTTAATAACATTAGACCAATGAGGAGTCATAATGAACAAAGCGCAACTGATCGAAAAAATCGCTACTGAAACTAAAGTTTCTAAAGCACAAGCTGAAGCAATCCTAGACTGCACAGTAGACAACATCAAAAAAGCCGTTAAAAAAGGTGATGATGTTAAATTGGTAGGATTCGGCACTTTCACGAAAGCGAAACGCAAAGCTCGCACCGGCCGCAACCCACAAACTGGCAAAGCCATCAAAATCCCAGCTGCATGGGCTCCTAAATTCCGCGCTGGTGCTGAATTTAAAACAATGGTGAAGTAAGATATTACCTCCATCTGATCCTTGCGAATTTGCGTAAGGGATGAAAATATGAAAGGCGTCCACCAGGACGCCTTTTTTATTTGTCTTGCCTGCAGGAGTCGCTATGAAAAAAATCGGGGTTTACACCAGCGGGGGCGACGCTCCCGGAATGAACGCAGCCATCCGCGCCGTGGTTCGCATCGGGATTTCCAAAGGCCTGGAAGTCTTCGGTATAACTAGCGGTTACATCGGCATGCTTGAAGACAAAATCCACCCCCTCCAGCTCAGAGATATGGCAAACATCATTCAGCGCGGAGGAACTTTTCTGAAAACAGGCCGCTCGGCCGAGTTCATGAAGGCCGAATACCGCGCCAAAGCCGTCGCGAATTTGCGCAAAAACGAAATCGAAGGACTCATTTGCATTGGTGGCGATGGCTCCTTTCGCGGCGCCCACGCGCTTTGGGAAGAGCATCAAATTCCCGTGATCGGCGTTCCGGGAACCATTGATAACGATATTTTTGGCAGCGACAACACCATCGGTTTCGATACCGCCGTCAATACGGCCCTCGATGCCATCGATAAAATTCGCGATACCGCCGCGAGCCACGATCGCCTCTTCATCGTTGAGGTGATGGGACGCGACTCTGGTTTCATCGCTTCCCATGTCGGGCTCGCCGGAGGAGCCGAAGATATTTTCACTCCCGACGCGAACACCACCGTCGACAAAGTCGTCGAACGTATCCGTGACTCCATTTTGCGTGGAAAAACCAGTAGCATCATTGTCACGGCCGAAGGACAAAAACCCGGCCGCGCCTATGATTTAGGCGAAGCGATCCGCAAAAAATCAGGCATGGACGCAAAAGTCTGCATCCTCGGCCATATTCAGCGCGGAGGCTCACCCACCGCGGCCGATCGCATCCTCGCCAGTCGCCTGGGCGCCGCCGCCGTCGAAAAACTCATGAACGGAAAAAGTGATATCATGGTCGGGACCGAGGGCGATAAAATTGTCGAAGTTCCCCTGCGCCTCACAGTCGATCATCATAAAAAAACGCCGCTGGATTTGATCTCTTTAGCCACTGCACTTTCCATGTAGCGAAATCAGAATTTCTTTGTAAATAATTTTTCAACATGATCTGATGAATTGCCCTTTTCGGGAAATTGAGGCCTGTTTGAAGCCGATTCAAATCATTTGCAGATTGAACCTAACCTCTTTTTCAATCTGAAGCTTGACCACAAATTATATTTTTAAGGGACACAGTGTCTCTGCATCAGGAATTGATTCCCTGTACAGAGAATTACCTTAAATAAAAATCGGTTTTGCCCGAGAGGTTAACTATGGAGATGAGTAAAAGACTTCGCTCTGCTATTGAGCAACAAAGAATCTCGGTGTCTCGCCTGTCTGAATTATCGGGAGTACCGAGAAAAACGATTTATCATTGGCTCAATGGTCAAAAGCCGCGCAACGTGGAACAGCTGCTTCATGTCTGCCGAGCCCTGGGACTGCAAGTGGAAGATCTTTTCAATCATCCCGTTGAAAACCAGAATTCAGATAAAATTTTAAGTTTAGAAAACCTCAAAAATGATTTGAATGCCGGGGTTTTCGAAGTCATCCTAAGGCCTATCAAGAGAAATCACCATGGTTAAGGCCAAGACAACCCGAACTCTTCTCTGTATCTTCCAAGATATTCCCCATCAGGACAGGGACGATCTGGACTCCTTGGCTCTGCGTTGCGGACTTTCCACCCAACGCATTCTGAAAATATGCGAGCAGCCCCACCGCACCCCTTTGCGCGAGCTTAAAATTTTGGCCGAGCAGAATGGCCCCTCAACAGATCAGCAATTTGCCGAATTTCTCACCAATTTTCTCATCGAAAAAAATTTCCGATCTCCCTATTAGGGTTACTGTTTTGACAAAATCCTGACTTGCCGCGCCGGAGAGTGTCTTTACGGATTTCCCCCCCTAGAATGTGCCGTTTGGGGGAAAATCTATGAAGTCTTTACTGGTTCTTTTAGCTTTATGCACCTTGGTGAACGCCTGTACGAAGAGTGAAAATGAAATTCTCATCGGCGAATATGATTCCCTCACCGGCGGCGAGGCCACCTTCGGGCTTTCCTCGAACCGCGGCGTACGCATGGCCCTCGATGAAGTGAACGAAAAGGGCGGCATCAAGGGAAAGAAAATAAAACTCATCACTCTCGATGATCAAAGCAAAAATGAAGAAGCGGCTTCGGCCGTCACCCGCTTGATCACCCAAAATAAAGTCATCGCCATCATCGGCGGGGTCGCGAGCGGCCGCTCGAAAGCGGCAGGACCCATCGCGCAGAAAAATAAAATACCCTTCGTCTCTCCGGCCTCAACAAATCCTGACGTTACCAAAATCGGTAATTATATTTTTCGCGTTTGCTTCATCGATCCCTTCCAAGGCTTTGTCATGGCTAAGTTCACTTCTGAAAATCTCAAACTCAAGAAGGCGGCGATTCTCCGTGACGTCAAAAATGACTACAGCGTGGGCCTGGCCAATGTTTTTGCAGCGGAACTCAAAAAAATGGGCGGAGAAGTTGTAGCAGATGTCAGTTACCAATCGGGTGATATCGATTTCAAAGGGCAGCTCACGCAAATTCGTTCGAAAAATCCCGAAGTCATCTACATTCCTGGCTATTATACCGAGGTGGGATTGATCGCCTTGCAGGCTAAACAACTGGGTATCAAAGCCGTCCTGATGGGTGGTGACGGTTGGGACAGCAGCGATCTCAGTAAAATCGGCAAAGAAGCGGTCAATGGCAATTACTTCTCGAATCACTATTCGACGGAATCCACCGACCCCGTCGTGACTGAGTTCATCAAAAAATTCAAAGTGAAGTTCAGTGAATCCCCGGATGCTCTTGCGGCCTTGGGCTACGATGCGGCTCTTATTTTAACCGCAGCTATGGAAAGGTCAGACCTCTCCTCCAAGTCGATCCGGGACGAGCTTGCAAAAACAAAAGACTTTGCCGGAGTCACCGGAAAGATTACAATCAATGAAAATCGCGATGCCGTGAAAAGTGCCGTTGTCGTCCAGGTCGATGGAGATCAACGTAAATTTGTCACAACGATTTCTCCTTAGAAATCCAAACCGCTTAGAAGAAGGATCCCGCCCTTGCAAGATCTCGTTCAGCACATCATCAACGGCGTCAGCTTAGGAAGTATTTACGCGCTGATCGCCCTTGGCTACACGATGGTTTACGGAATTTTACAGATGATCAACTTCGCTCACGCCGATGTATACATGGTGGGCGCCTTCGCTTCTTATTATGTGGCCCGCTGGTTGAAAATAGAAACCAGTCCTGGATTAGGCACCCTTGTTTTGCTCATTTTTGTTTCTATGACCGCTTGTAGTTTCTTAGGCTACCTGATTGAACGCTTCGCTTATCGTCCCCTACGCAAGGCCCCTAAGCTCAATGTTCTGATCACGGCTATTGGCGTGAGCCTGCTTCTGCAGTACGCAGGGCAGCTTATTTTTGGCGCAAATCCCAAAGTCTTCCCGGAAATCATGGCAGATTCGGTGCTGCTCAGCTTCGGCAACGCCGAACTGAAATCTCTGGATCTCACCGTTTTGCTGGTCAGCTTATCAGCCATGGTGGGTTTACATTTTCTGATTCAAAAAACCAAATTGGGTAAAGCTATGCGAGCCGTCAGCGCCAACGCCTCTGTCGCCGCCATGCTAGGGGTGAACGCCGATCGCATCATTTCCTTCACCTTCATCGTGGGCTCAGCTCTAGCCGGCGTGGGCAGCGTGCTCGTGGGCATGAAATACCCCAAGATCGAGCCCTTGATGGGACTTATGATCGGCATGAAAGCCTTTGTAGCAGCCGTTCTCGGAGGCATTGGCAATATTCGCGGAGCCGTTCTCGGAGGTTTGATCATGGGCCTTTCGGAAGAGATGATCGTGGGCTACCTTTCGAGCACCTACCGCGATGCCCTGGCCTTTGGCATCTTGATCGTGATTTTGATTTTTAGACCTTCGGGCTTATTAGGCAAGAACGCGGTGGAGAAAGTTTGATGAAGAACGCTTTAAAAACTCCTTTGCTCGCGCTGGCTTCCTTCGTCATTCTGGGATTTATTTTTAACGTGGGGACAAATGCCTTTATTCAATTGATGGCCCTTTTCGTGACGTTGAACGTCATTCTCGCGCTGAGCTTGAACTTAGTAAATGGTTACACCGGGCAATTCTCTTTAGGCCATGCTGGTTTCATGGCCCTGGGCGCTTATTTTTCGGCCTACGCCAGTTCCCACTGGCAAATTTTTTCGGGACCTCTCGAGCTTCTTAATTTTTTCTTTTACGCTTTGGGCTCGGGACTTTTAGCGGCCGCGGCTGGCTTCTTGGTAGGCCAACCCTCGTTGCGACTCAAGGGGGACTATCTCGCCATCGTCACTTTAGGATTCGGTGAGATTATCCGAGTTGCACTTTTGAACATGGATTTTTTAGGCGGGGCCCGTGGCTATGCCGACATTCCTGGATTCCCTTCTTTCTTTTTAGGATTTTCCTTTGCCGCTTTCTGGATTCTGGTTTGCTTCTTCACGATTTGGCGTTTGATGCGCTCAAGCCATGGCCGCGCCTTCCTCAGCGTACGTGAAGACGAAATCGCGGCGCAAGCCATGGGAGTCAACACCACTCAAGCGAAAGTGCGTGCCTTTGTCCTTTCGAGTTTCTTTGCGGGGGTTGCGGGATCACTCTACGCCCACTTCACTAATTATATTAGCCCCTCGTCCTTCACCTTTTTGCAAAGCGTGAACGTGGTCATCATGGTCGTCCTCGGAGGCATGGGGTCCATGACAGGCTCCATCGTGGCGGCGATCATCGTCACTTTACTACCGGAGATTTTACGACCCCTGCAGGATCTCACCGGTGTTGATCTGCGCATGATTATTTATTCACTCACTTTAATCGTGGTGATGATCTTGAGGCCGAAGGGTCTTTTCGGCTCGGCTGAATTTGCAGATTTTTGGAGAAAATATGTCCGACGTTCTGCTTGAAACTCGCCAAATCACGATGCAGTTCGGCGGGCTCACGGCGGTGAACCAACTGGATATGAAAATTGAGCGCGGCCAACTCGTGGGTTTGATCGGGCCCAATGGGGCGGGCAAAACCACCGTTTTCAATATGCTCACCGGAGTTTACCAGCCCACGTCGGGTGAGGTGCTTTTAAAGGGCGCCTCAATCCGCGGACGCAAGCCCTATCAAATTTCCAGATTAGGCGCGACTCGCACTTTCCAGAATATCCGTCTTTTTAAATCTCTCTCTGTTTTGGACAATGTTCTGATCGCCACCCACCAGCATATCACTTACGGGCTGCTCGCCCCCGTTTTGCAATTGAAAAAATTCCTGAGCCAGGAAAAGCAGCAAACCGAAAAGGCCCTGCATTTGCTCAGTTTATTTGGCCTTGAAAAAAAGTCTCAAGAAATTTCTTCGTCCTTACCCTACGGGGAACAGCGTAAGCTTGAAATCGTGCGGGCCCTCGCGACCCAACCCCAAATTATTTTGCTCGATGAACCCGCAGCCGGAATGAATCACTCTGAAACGCATCAGCTGATGGAGACCATCGCAAAGATCCGTCGTGAGTTTGATCTCACCGTCCTTCTCATTGAACACGATATGAAACTCGTCATGGGAATTTGCGAAAAGATTTTCGTCCTGGACCACGGGCAAAAAATCGAAGAAGGCGCGCCTCTCCACATTCAAAAATCAAAAAAAGTGATTGAGGCCTATCTCGGCGTCGAGGAGGACCTGTGAATCTGCTCGAGGTGAAGGATCTGCATGTTTTTTATGGTTCTATCCACGCGATCAAGGGAATTCATTTCTATGTTAATAAAGGCGAAGTGGTGGCCCTCATCGGCGCCAATGGAGCCGGCAAGACAAGTACCCTGCGTGCGCTCTCAGGCCTCTGCGACAGCCGGGGCGAAATTCTTTTACATAACAAAAATATCATGACCGTCCCCTCCCATCAGCGTGTTCAACTGGGACTGGCCCAATCGCCCGAGGGCCGCGGCGTTTTTGCGACCATGAGTGTTCTCGAAAATTTAGAGATGGGGGCCTACTCTCGCCGCGACAAGAAAGAAATCAGAAAAGATCTCGAGATGTGCTTTGAGCTGTTTCCTCGGCTCAAGGAGCGTTTGAATCAAATTTCGGGAACTCTTTCTGGAGGCGAACAGCAGATGCTCGCCATTTCGCGAGCCTTGATGTGCCGACCAGAAATTTTGCTGCTGGATGAGCCTTCGCTGGGGCTTGCGCCTTTGATCGTGGCGCAGATTTTTGAAATCATTAAAAAGCTCAACCAAGAAGGCATGACGATTTTACTCGTCGAGCAAAATGCCCGCATGGCTTTGAAGAATTCGCACCGCGCTTATGTCCTCGAAACCGGGAAAATTTCTTTACAGGGAACCGGCGCCGAACTGCTGACCAACGATGAGGTCAGGAAGAGCTACCTTGGTGTCTAAACTTGATCAAGAACTCCGTTCCGTGGCCATCGCGTACGGGGCTGATCACGTTCACGACGCCCTCGTGGGCTTCAACCACGGCCTTCACGAAGGTCAAACCTAAACCCATCCCCTGTTCACTGCGGCTTTTGTCACCTCGGTACATGCGTTTCCAAATCAGAGTTTGTTCATTTTCAGGAATGCCACGGCCGCTGTCACACACGGAAAGGACCACGTGCTTATTTGTACGGTAAGTTTCAATCACCACTTCACCCGATTCCGGCGTGTACTTATGAGCATTATCCAAAAGGTTCGCGATCACCCGGCGAATTAGATTTGGATCGAGGTAGGCTTCGTCATTCTTGATCAAGATTTTTTTGACCTTGATGTTTTTTTCTTCAAAAGCGATTTCGTAAAGATCCATCATTTCGAGGACCATTCTCCCGAGAGATTTTAATTCGTAGCGAATATTGAGGCTGCGGTTCTCGGCCTCGGTGATTTGGGTCAGATTATCCAGAAAGCTCAAAATCCGATCTGAATTTTCGTAACAACTCTGCAAAGCCTCGCGGTACTCGTCGACGCTTTCGGCCCGGTTCAAGGCGATCTCGGCTCGACCCCGCAGGCGGGTGACCGGCGTGCGCAGATCATGGGCCAGGTGATCGAAGGTTTCGTTGATGTTCGTCACCAGCAAGGAAATTTTATCCAATAGATGATTGAAAGAGTATTGCAACTCATTCAGTTCATTATCCTTCGTGTCCACCATGACCCGCGCCGCCAGGGAGTTTTTCTCGACATTTTTGACGGCTTCGATAAGGGTGCGAACAGGACGAACGGACCGATGGGCCAAAATATAACTGAGCGTGGACGAAAGAACCGTCAGAGCCAAAACCGTCGCGCCAAAAATGTACTTCAATTCAAAGACTTTTTGCGAAAGCAGGATCTCTTCGCTTTGGTTTAAAGAATTGCGAAGGGCCCAATAGAGAACAAAAAAGACCAGTGAACTGATCAACAGCAGCAAAGGATAAATAATAGTCAGCTGGGTGGTGACGCGAAAAGGCCTGTTACGTCTGAGGAGCCGACTTAAGAACATAGCCTACTCCACGCACGGTGTAGATAAGGCGAGTCGGAAAGTCCTTCTCAAGTTTGTTGCGGAGGCGGCAAACCAGAACATCGACGATATTTGTTTGAGGATCAAAGTCATAATTCCAAACATGCTTTAGAATCAGAGACTTGCCAATAATTTTATTGGGATTCGCCATGAACAAGTCTAAAAGGATGAATTCGCGTTCTTGCAAATCAATGGCCCGCTCGGCACGCACCACTTCGCGACTGATTCGATTCAGTTTTATATCAGCAAAGTGCAAAGTGGTGACTTCAGAAGACCGTTGCGACCGCTTCATCAAATTTTGCACCCGAACCTGAAGTTCAGCCATGGCGAAGGGCTTCGTCATATAGTCATCGCCGCCCAGTTTCAAACCACGAAGTCGGTCATCGAGCTCACGAAGAGCGCTGAGAATGAGGGTGGATGTATGAATGCCTCGGGAACGCAGAGCCTCAAGAAATGAGAATCCATCAATTTCTGGCATCATCATATCAAGGACAATAATATCGTAGGGAACGGCAACAGCACGATCGAAGCCGGCTTTTCCATTGTACTCGACATCAACGTCACCACCGAGTTCTTGCAAACCCTCTCGGACAATAGATGCGATCTCTTTATCGTCTTCAACAACTAAACATTTCATATAGGATCTATATGATCACATTTAGAAAAGAAAACAAGCTTTTGTCGTAATCGCCAATGACAAATCGAATTACAATGTTTTAATTGCAAAGCGTAAACGAGGATTGTTTATCTACTCTTTGACGGACCAGCCCTTAGCTTTGACTAAATGAACCTGCACCTCTTGAGATTGGCTCTCTTGCAGCTTTTCCGGGCGCACCGTCTGAATATGGACTTGCACCATCGCCTCTTGATCAGAAATCATCTTGAGATCCGTGACCTCAATCTGGGTTTTCTTTTTCACTTTTTGAATCACGTCCGCATCGGAATTCTTAGACAGCTTTTCGTCAAACTGTAGAACAACATAGCGAAGAGCGGTATTTTTCACCACCGAATTTTGGGTGCAAGCCGCCATGGATAAACATAAAATCGAAAGCAGTAAAGGTTTAGACATTTTAGGGATTCTCACTTCTTGTGCTTCTTTCTGCGCCAGACTTCTGCTGCTTTGGCCCAAAATACTACAGGGCAAGCCTGTCCGAATCAAGCCTGCCCTGCAAAGTTAGAGAGAGTTCCTAAAATTTTACTATCGTTTCAGCTGAATCACTTCGTTCAAAAGCTCGTCGGTCGTCGTGATCGTCTTCGCATTCGCTTGAAAACCCCGTTGATTTTGAATCATATTCACAAATTCCGTCGCCAAATCAACCGTCGAACGTTCCAAGGACTTCGCAAATATTTTTCCTCGGCCTGCCGCTCCAGGAGCACCTAAGGAAGAATCGCCTGAGTCTCTGGACTCTTTTAAGCGATTATTTCCAACCTTGAAAAGAGCTTCTGGATTTTCAAACTTGGCGAGTGCAATCTGCGCCAAGTCGGCCGCTTGTCCATTTGAATAAACCGCGGTTAAAATCCCCTCATCATTGAAAGACAAAGCATTGATGGTTCCTGCTGCGGCTCCATCTTGTCTCCAGGTGATAAGGTCGGAATTTTTACCGTACTGTTTAGATCCATCCAGGCCTTTACCGCCTTCTTTAATCGCATCCCCGAAGTTCAATTTGACCTGTTGATTTTGCAGCGCTCCACCCTTGAAATTGAAGGAGCTGTCGGTGGTTTCTTGAGATTCGAGTTTTCCATCCACGGTGAAAGTTAGTCGGCCCGCACAGACTTGGGACATTTGACCCTCTGTTCCGCCATCCACTTCCTTGCCGTCCACGAGCCCTTTAAACTCCCATTGACGATCTGCGACTTTATTGAAGAACATACTGAGCAAATGTTTGTTCCCTTGAGAATCATACATCTCAACGCCGGTCGAATAATGTGAGGTCGAGTAAGGATCCTTCTGGTCAAATTTCTTCGTTGCCTCGACGCGAGAATCCAAATTCAAATCGAATTTGATTTCTTTCGAAGCCTTGGCGGGAATCAACGCGCGCGGGAATTTAATGTCCGCGAGCTTATTGAGGATATTTCCTTTTTCGTCCGTTTGGAAACCTTGAACGCGTTGGTTATCATTTGTCACGAGCATCCCTTGTTTGTCAAAATGGAAGGATCCATCTCGAGTGTAGGAATCGCCATCACTGCCTTTGACTTTGAAATAACCATCGCCAGAGATCGCTAAATCAGTGACCTTTTCTGTCGAGTCGACGTTTCCTTGAGTGAGGATGGGATTGACTGCGCCAATTTTCACCCCGCGACCGATCTGATTTCCACCCTGGATGCCTTTTAAACTTTTTGAAATGATATCCTGGAATTCGGCACGACTCGCTTTGAAACCAACGGTGTTCGCATTTGCGATGTTATCGGAGATAACACCCAGCGCTTCACCTTGCGCAGCCATACCAGAGACACCCGTATAGAGTGACGAAAGAATACCCATTTGACCTCCATGTCAATCGACGGCTTCATTCGGAATCCGTCGTGTTGGAGGGCTTCCTCAAAGAGGACCAGCCCTTTTATTTAATTTTTTAAACGCTTACTTAAACTCTTATAAAACAATGGTGCTATCGATGTTCGTGAACACATTTTCCTTCAACGCATTCTTGTCCATCACCGTCACCACGGTATTGTTCTTCACGCTGACGATCAGGGCCGAATCGTTCATCAAGATCAATGAATCCTTCGATCCTTTCGCGGCGGCTCTTCCGACCGCATCGTTGATCTTCGCGATGTCGTCCGGACCGTAACTGATCCCCCGCGTCCGCATGCGATCAACCGCATGATTCGAAAACTTGATCCCCTCAAGCTTGCCCGGCGCCTTCACCCTCTGCGGTTGCAGATCGGTGGCTTTGCTGAGCGTATCCTCGAAGGAGGGGCCTTGACCTGGCAAGCTTGTCGGGGTTTTCACCGGGACCGTTTGCGCGGGCTTGAGGCTCTCTAAGGTTTGCAGCTTTTTTAAGTCCATTATTTCACAGTCTCCTTCTTCGTTTCCTTCGCCACTCGATCCATCATCTCACGGGACAAACCGACGTTGTCCATGATTTTGGATTTCGCTGCAGGAGCGGATTCCGCGGAGCCTGTCAAAGTTGCATTCCTTGACTCAATGTTTCCTTCCTTTTTAGTGTCGCCTGCCACAGGCTCTTTCTTCAAGTCTAGAGAAGTGACGTCCGTTACTTTCTGGTCGTTCTTCATAAGACTTGGGTCGGTGATCTTCTTCACGTCCTTCAAACGAATGGTCTGATTCCCGACGATTAACACCGGGCCTTCGGCAGAATAGTTCACTCCGGTGATCAAGCCATCGAAGTCGGTCTTCACGGCGATTTTCTTTTCTCCGTCTTTGGCTTCGATGAAAAAATCGTAATTGCCCGGGGGCAATTTCGTGCCTTTTTCATTCTCCCCGTTCCAAGTGATTTTGTTGTCACCCTTCTTTAAGCCCTTGAGGTCATAAACACGAACGACTTCACCATCAGCATCGCGAACCTTGACCGAAACGGTCGAGGCGTCCATAGGCAGGGCGAATCGGAATTCGTGCTCTTTATCCCCGAGGGAACGAGAAACTTTCGCGGAGTCTCCGGCCACGGCTTTACCGATCAGGTTGATCGCTTGGAAATTCTCGACGGGCTTTTGCCCATTTTTCATTTCCGTTAAAGTCGTATTGATGTTCTGCATCTGCTCAAGACTCGAAAAGTTCGCGAGCTGCGCGGCCATCTCGTGACTCTTCAAGGGGTTCGTCGGATCTTGATTTTTCATTTGCGCCATCATCAATTTGAAGAAAGCGTCCTTATCCAGATTCGGGTTCCCCGCCGTGCGCAATTTTTTAGACGTATCGACGTAATTAGGATCGGCGATCTTGTTCAGAACATCGCCCACATTGTCCCCACCGATTTTATCTTTGTCGGTGGCGCTCAAGTTGCTGGGCGCATTGTTCTGGTGAGTCACTCCTTGAGTGACTCCAAATGCGTTCGTACCTAACTTTGTATTCATAACACCCACGTTGTAACCTCCTGTTACATCATTAACTAAGCCACTAGATTCAAACCGCTGCCTTTACCTTCCGCCGTGCGACTGCGCGCCTGCGCGGTCTCGATGGGTTGCAAAGGATCTTTCTTCGGTTGCCTGTAGCCTTTCGTATTGGTGACGTCGTACAAAGCTTCACGTTGCGCCTGTGAACCAAAATTTTCGTTGAACTGATTCCAGAACTGTTTCGCGTTTTCACGCTGCCCGTTGCTGTTCAAGTTCGTTTGGTTATTCGTCGCCGTATCCGTTGAAGCCCCGCTGACCACATCTACCTTTACATGATCCACCGATAACTTATGGGCAGCAAGACTGGTTTTAAGGTCAGCCAGACTCGACTCGAGAGCCTTCTTGGTCTCATCCGAAGCCGCAGACATCTGTACGTTCACCTTTCCATCTTGCAATATGACCTTGAGGTGCACCGGTCCCATCCCTTCGGGACTCATCTGCACGTTCACCTCGCCGCCCCCTTTTTTGATCAAATACTGCGCCTGGTTCATCAACTGGCGCACATTTGTTTCATGTTCGGCCGGAGTCATATTCGCCATGGCCGCTGTCGTCGCGCCGGCCGCAACCGTAGCCGTCGTCAGCGTTTCTTTCGGGAGCGCAAGCCCAGCGCCAGGAAGGGAGGTCTGCAAGCCCTTTGACAGAGCCTCTTTGAAATCAGCCCGCTGCAGAATCTTGCCTTCAGCCTTCAATCCTTCTTTTTGCACCGACATTTTCTTTGCGAAGGACTCCTGCGAACCATTCTGGCCAAAACCGCCGGACTCGGAACCACCGCCGTCACCCGCTGAGGGCGGCGTCAAAGCGGAGACGTTAGGATTTTTGAACGCAGAAGAACTTCCCTTGACGAGACCTGCTCCACCCGCTTCGGCTGTATCTGTTTCTACGGCCTCCGTCGAAGCTTCGCCTTTTTGCGAAGAGTTTGCTTTGGTCTTTGCCATTTGCGCAGCAAGGGCCGCCATCATCGCAGGGCTGGCCTTTTCAGCCAGCTGGCCCTTCAGATGAGGAGGAATATCCATGGAGTTTCCATCTGCGAAGGCGAGCTCCTGATTGAGATTCTGGCTAGGATCCAGATCAAAATCACCACCGAAATCGGAAGAATCCAAAACCTGTTGGTCGGACTTCATCCAAAATTTCTGATTGAGATCATCCACGCCGAGATTCAGAAGATCCCGCTGCTGCGAAGTCGCTTGAATTCTTTCCCGCACCGCACTCGCCAAAGACGAAGGCGGTTCGGCCAACATGGGTTTCAACGCTGTGGGCGCCGCTGCCGGAGCTTTATTCAAATCAACCAACAAAGCAGCGTACAGGGCACGGGCCCGATCCTGATCTTTTTCATCAAGACCGAGCTGTGCCAGCACGGCGTCCGAAGTCTCTTCTGGAGACTTCAGTTGTTCGCTCTGATCCAGTTTTGCGATGGCTTCCACAAGTCGTGTGGGAGGTATTTCGAATTCACTCTCAAAAGAGTCCATGAATTTCTTTATCGCTTTTTCCCGGTTATTCCGTTGGGTCATTTTTTTCTCAGGCTTACCGACTTCGGCGGGCAGTTCCGGATCTTTTCTTTCCAGTCTGTCGTCTTCCTCCGGCTTGGACTGAATTCTTTCAGTCTTCACCTTCAGCGCAGCGGTATCAGGCCGTTGAGCTGTTTTCGGGAGGGCCGCCTCGTCAGAATTCATCTTCTGTCTCAGCTCTTTCCCGAAAGAGTCAGACCTCGCATCCTTTGAATCCCTGCCAAGGGTCTTCAAATTCGGCAGTCCCTGTAAGGGGGGTCCGAGGTTTAAATTTTGGATCAAGCGCGCACCTCCTTATGCTAGCTTCGTTTATTTTCTTTTATATCCTGCAAATTTCTCTGAGAAGACTTGCGCCTTCTCAGGTTTCAAAAGATTCATCACGTCGGCCGCATTTTTCTTTTTCATGCGACCTAAAATTTCCACGGCTAAATCCTCATCCATGCTTTCAAATATTTTTGCGGCCTGGGGCGGTTTCATATTCGAATACATCTGCACCAAGGTATCAATTTTCTGCTCGTCTACTTTGACTCGATCTTCTAAAACAGAAGAGATTTTCTTGCGCATCTCTTCAAGGTCCTTCATGCGCTTTTCAAGATCGGCCTTTTGCACGGCGAGCTCTTGCTCAACGCGGTTCAATTCCTCTTCGCGGGCGTCCAATTCTTTTTTACGCTCGGTCAATTTCTGCAAATGATCGGGATCGACATCCGCGGGTTCGCGTTTTTCGGCGGCCGCTTCGGGTTTTGCCGGGGCGGCAGGAGTCACCGCCGCAGGATCAGGTTTCCCTTGAGCGGGGGCCGGCTTCGCCGGGGTCTCATTCGCTTCCGCGGAACCATAGGCTGATATTTCGATGCTTTTGACAAAACGCTCGACGTTTTCGTATTTTTCAAAACCCCAGAGGGCGAGCATCAAGCCGACGGCAGAAAACAAAACCATTTTGAAAGGAAAAGACTTCGGCTTTTTCTTGCGCGGTTTAATACCCGCACGACGGCGCAGCTCTTGCTCGATCATGTCCTCTCTTGACAGATCGATTTTTAGTTTTGCAGAGGATGAATTTTTTTGGAACTTCATCGGTTCGGCCTTGGGCGCGACCTGACGTGCATTCTTAAAAAATTGATCATAGCCTGTTTTCATCATTTCCTTTTTTCTGCATTTCGTTCAAATCGAAGAATACTCTGCTCATCCATCTCTTTTTGCTCATCGAGATTTTGAGTTTTTTGGTGCTCCGCAAATTTTTTATCTTTCAGCTTATCTATTATTTTATACTCAATTGCGGCCTGCCGCAAAATTTCCCGTTTAGCCTCGACCAACTTCTCGACCTCTTGCACCCGGACTTTTTGCCGTTCGATCCTGATTTTCTGGCCTTTTTTAAAATCCCCGATCTGACTGAGGGCGGGACCTTGAGTTCCACCTTGCTTTTCCAGCTGGCTCGCCCGCACGTGGGACAGATGCAGGTCATCTTCTAATTTCTCCAATTGCGTTCGTTCCCGCAGCAAAAGCGCCTGGCTTTCGAGAAACTCTCTTTGCGCAAGATCCTCGAGAATCTTGCGATGCTTGACGACGGTCTGGAGGGGAAATTTGAATTTCATTTTTTATTCTTCTAAGCGTTTATCAACGCTTGTTGCAGTTGCCTTAAACATTTTGAATAATCTGAAGCGTCTTCGACGTTTTGCTTGAGAAAATCGTTCACGGCGTCAATCGCCTTGATCGCCTTATCAATTTTCGGATTAGATCCTGGCTTATAGGCCCCGATATTGATTAAGTCCTCGGCGTCCTTGTAAATCGCCAAAGTCTCCCGCAATTTTTGTGCGAGCCGCACATGATCGGCGGTAACGATGGAACGCATCACCCGGCTTGAACTCTGCATCACGTCAATCGCTGGGAAATGACCTTTTTGTGCTAAGGCCCTGCTCAGAACGATATGCCCATCCACGATGGAGCGAACGGCATCCCCGATCGGGTCGTTCATATCATCCCCTTCAACGAGAGTGGTGTAAAAACCCGTGATGCTGCCTTCGCCTTCGAAGGATCCGGCCCGTTCGAGCAATCTCGGAAGAGTCGCAAAAACACTTGGCGTATAACCTTTAGAAGAAGGCGGCTCACCCATACTCAAACCGATTTCCCGTTGCGCCATCGCAAAACGGGTGATGGAGTCCATCATCAAAAGAACATTTTTCCCCTGGCTTGAAAAGTATTCGGCAATGGCCGTTGCGACGTAGGCTCCGCGCATGCGCAACAGGGGGCTCTGATCACTCGTCACGCAGACAACCACGGATTTCGCCATGCCCGTGGGCCCCAAATCTTGTTCAATGAATTCACGGACCTCACGGCCCCGCTCACCGATCATCGCAATCACGTTCACATCGGCGTTGGTATAGCGGGCCATCATCCCCAGCAGAACGGATTTACCGACACCGGATCCCGCCATGATGGCGACACGTTGTCCTTGACCTGCGGTCAAAAGACCGTTGATGGCACGAACACCCAAATCAATCGGCTCGCGAATCGGGCGGCGGGCGAGGGGATTACGAACTTCGCTATAGAGAGGAACTTCACGGAAATTCTCAAGTTCTTCTTTGCTATCGAGAGGCCGACCTAAACCATCGACCACGCGACCGAGCATTTCATCTCCGACACGCACGGTGGCGATTTGCCGCGCGAGAATGATTTTCGCGCCTAAAGAAACGCCACGCATATCGTTGAGCGCCATCATCAGCACATGCTTGTCTTTAAAGCCCACCACTTCGGCCAGAAAGGAACGATCCAAATCATTCAAAAAAATTTCGACGATGCTGCCGATGCTCGCGCCCGGCAAGTAACCTTTGATTAACATCCCATTGACCTCGGTCACCTTACCGCTATCGCGGGTCAAGTGAGTCGAGTTCACAAGATGGGAGTATTTTTCTAAATTGAGCGTCAATGCCGCCACTAGCTCGCAACCTTATCTTTGATTTTGGGAATGTTTTCGCTCAAGGCCGTCCACAGCTGCTCAATGCGCTGCTCTAAGCGGGCGTCGACTTCGCCGTAATTGGTTTCAACCACGCAGCCGCCCACCGAGATTTCTGGATCCGGTTCAAATTTCATTTTCTTGAGAAAATCGATTTCGCGACCGGATTGTTTTTTTAATTTTTCTAGAAATTCAAATTGCTCAGGGGCCACCCGCACCATGATGTTTTCCTCGTCCTGCGATAACGCCACCGCATCTCGCAAAACCTGAAGGACGGTTTCGCTATTCTGAGTCACCTCTTGTCGGGCGAGACGTGAGGCCATTTGAAAGACCAACTTGAGCAAATGGGCTTCGTTGTGGGAAAGAAGTTCAGATTTCAACTCACCTAACTGGGTGGTCAATCGGGAAAGCCCATCGACACTTTCTTGCAGTTCGTTTGAAAATTTAGTGAAGGCATCGTTTTTACCTTCATCCAAACCCAAACCGTAGGCCTCTTTGTAGGCGCCCTCTTGAATTTCTTTCAGTTTTTCGAGCGCCGCGATTTCAATTAGCTCGGCCTTATTGGCCTCTTCAATTTTATCCACACCGGTTTGAATGCGGATCGAATTGTTCATGCGAAAATCAGAACCGGCAATCTTTTCTTTGAGATAAGCGATAGCCTGGCCGGGAGGTCCCAGGTCAAAACGCGGGGGCGTGAACTCAAGAACCGTTTTTTCGGCTCTCTCCTTTGAAAGAACGCCCTTCGACTGGGCAGAAGATGAACGGCTGGACCAATTATTAGACCATGGCATCTTCTGAACCGCCTCTTGCAATCAAGATTTTTCCTTCGGCTTCTAAACGGCGAGCCGCATTGACGATCTCTTGCTGAGCGCCCTCGACATCTGACAAACGTGAAGGTCCCATATTGCTGAGATCCTCACGCAGCATTTCGGCCGCACGTTGAGAAATATTTTTGAAGACCTTCGCCCGAATCTCTTCGCTGGCCGTCTTGAGGGCCAAGAGGAGTTTGTCGTTCGCGACTTCCTTGAGAAGAGCTTGAATACCGCGGTCGTCGATTTTCGCGATATCGTCGAAGACGAACATCAGCTTGCGTATTTCCTCGGCGAGCAAAGGATCTTTTTCTTCCAGGCGCGACATGATCGCAGTTTCGGTGTTCTTGTCCATAACGTTGAGCATTTCGGCCACGGGCTGCACTCCGCCCAGCGAAGACTGTTCAACCGTTGCGGTGTTCGACAATTGATTTTTCAACACGCGATCGATCTCAAGAATCAGCTCGGGATCGACATGGTCTAAATTCGCCATCCGCAGGACCACTTCGGCCTGCAGGGTTTCAGGCAAGCGTTTTAAAACCTCGCCTTTTTTCTCGGGCTCTAAATGAGCGAGGATCACTGCCACGGTTTGGGGATGTTCATTGACCAGGAAGGTCGCTAAGGATTTCGCATCGACCATCTCGAGGGATTCCAAAGATCTGCCGCCACCCGAAGTGATGTTCAAACCTCCGAGGATGCCCCGGGCGCGCTCTTCACCAAGAGCATCCACGATGGTGTCTTTATTTGAAATCTCTTCCGAGAAAATATAATCTTCCGATTCCGAAATCATTTCGTAAAACTCTTCGAGCACGCGTTTGGTGACGTGCACGGGAACCACCCGCAACTTCGTCATTTGACTGAGAAGTTTGCGGATATCACTGTCGTCCATGCGGCGAAGCAGGACCTTTACGGCGTCACGCCCCAGATAATTAATTAAAATAGCCGCTTTATCAAAACCCCGAAGGTTTTCGTATTCGATGTTATCCGCGCGGTGCAGTTTCATCTAAGCGTCCTTTCTCACAAGCCACATCCCAAAGGCATTGGCGGCTTTTTCTTCATCCTTACCCATGATTCCCATAATCCGATCCTTGAGCAGTTCACTTTCGGCCTTTTCTGGATCAATCGATTCCTGCAGGACAGGAAGAGCGGTCGACATGCCCGGAAGCGTATTATCCACGGACTGCAATTCTTCCAATTCTTCAATTGTCCGCGGCAGCATTTCATCCACAGAATCCTGGAAGCTGTCGGTGATCCATTGCATGAAGGGCCGTACCACAATGAAAAAGAACAGAGCTAAACTGAATCCCAGAAGAGCCCATTTGAAGAGCGCCTGGATAAGTTTTTTACGTTCTAAATTCGTTAAGAGCTTTTCAGACTCGGAAAAGTCCTCGGCTTGAAATTGGATATTTTCGATTTTAACAGAATCCCCACGGGCCGCATTGAAACCGACCGCGCCCTTCACGATGTCTTCGTACTTCTTCAATTCTTCTGCCGAGCGGGGTTGATATTTGGTTTCAACTGTCCCATCATCTTTTTTCGTCGTCACGAGCTGCCCGTCCACCACCACGGCCACGCTGATCTTTTCGAGATTACCGGCGGCCTCTTTGATGTTGCGAACAATTTTAGGGACTTCGTAGTTAACCGTTTTCAGTTCTTTTTTCACATCTTGTTTGAAACCATTGGTCCCGCCGGCGGTATCCTCCGCCCCCGGAAGGTTGGAGCGTGAACCCGGAATCCCGGACGGGCTTGAGCGAGAACCATCTAAGGACTCTTCCTCGGTCTGCTGGCTTTTCACTGCCGTCTTTTCAGGATCAACGGATTCTTCGGTTGAGGAAATAATCCGGTGATTCAAAGTGGCCTCGACTTTAGCAACGACTTTGGCATTGCCGACTACTTTCGAAAGGATTTGCTCGATCCGGCCTTCCAGATCGCCTTCCACTTTTGTCTTAAGTTCCATGATATCGGACGTTCCCGCCGTCGCTCCGTCGTTGCGGCGATTCAAAATTTTTCCGCGCTCATCGAGGACGGTCACGCGATCCGCATCCATTCCTTCAACCGCGTTCGCCACTAAATAACGAATCCCACGCACCTGATCGGGGGTGAGGTCTTTTCCTTGGTGCAGTTCGAGAACGACCGAGGCCGAAGGCTGCCCGCTCTCTTCCAAGAATGTTTTCTTGTTCGGTAAAGCCAAAATGACTTTTGATTGTTTAACCGCCGTCAGAGTATTGATTGCGCGCATCAGCTCGCCCTGGAGGGCGCGTTGGAAGTTGATTTTTTGCGCGTAGGAACTGACGCCAAAATCCTGTTTATCGAAAATTTCGAGGCCCATGCTGCCCAGTTTCGGAGAGCCGATTTCAGACATCAACGTCATCTGCGTCGAGTGTAGAAGCTCCTGAGGAACGGCGACGGTTTTGCCGCCATCTCGCAATTGAAAAGGAACGTTCTTTTCATTGAGTTTTGCGATGATGGTCGTTACTTGATCCGACGGGATATTTGAAAATAAGGCGACGTAATCTTTACCGGAGGCCATGAAAATCATGGTTCCCAAAGCAAAAACTGCGATCACGGAGACCGCGATCACAGAGAGTCGCTTAGTCGGCCCTAGGTTTTTAAAGAACTCGCGAAATTGAACAACGAGTCCACCGAAAATCTTATTCAAAGCATCCTCCAGCTTTCAAACTAAACCTGCATCTTCAAAATTTCTTGGTACGCATCGATGATCTTGTTACGGACTTGAACCATGACCTTCAAGGCGATGTCCGCTTTTTCGGCGGCGATCATCACGTCGGCGACGTTATCTGTTTTACCCGTGGCCAATTCTTGCATGCCATGATCCGAAGCCTTTTGCAGTTCATTGACGTTACCAATAGCGTCCTTCAAAGTGTCGGCGAAAGTTTTTGCCGACTCCGAGCCGCCACTCGTTGCGGGGGCATCGCTGATGGATAAGGACTTTGAATCCTTGATGGATCCCGTGTCTAGAAACCTGTTTGCGTTCGATACGGTAAAACCTTCCATGGCTTCACTTTCTCCTGTAGAGATCTGTAGATCTTCATAAATTATAACTCAAAAGCAGAAAATTTTGCCTATCATTTTAGGCCAGTCTAGAGGGGTTCCCGGCCCCTACCGACCAATCTCTAAAGCGCTCATGGCCATGTCCTTAGAGGCCTGGACCGCAGAAACATTGGCCTCGTAGGAACGTGAAGCCTGTATCATATTGGTCATCTCTTCCATCAAATTGATATTGGGATAAGCCACGTAACCCTCGGCATTCGCATCAGGATGATCCGGCTCATACTTAAGCAGCGGCGCTTTGCGATCAGAGACAATATCCGTCACCTGGACCCGCTGAAAACCATCTTTGGGATCGGAGGAAGTCACGATTTCGCCAAAATTTTTGGCGTCAGGCATGGATTCAAAAACCACATCTTTACGACGGTAAGCCCCGCCCTCCGGAGTCTGGGTGGTATTGATGTTCGCGATGTTGCTCGCAATGGTATTCATCCGCATTCTTTGGGCGGCCATCCCACTGCTACTGATTCGCATCCCGGTCAAAAAATCAGCCATCCTCTACTCCTATCGTCCTTCGGTGGCGGCGTATTTAAGCGCAGCCATTTTCTTATTGATCAACTGCAAAGCGGCTTTGTACATGATCGCGTTTTCGGCTAAGGCCGACATCTCTTTTTCGATGTCCACGGTATTGCCGTCGTTATTCACCGGACCTTCAGGATTCTCATAAATATCAGGCTTCGTTTTTCCCGCCGGCACACTTCCCAAGGCAAAATGCTCGGGACTGCTGGTGCTCAGACCATTCATGCCGTCAATGTCCAAGGCGCGCGAAAGCGCTTGCTCGAAATCCAATTTGCGGGCGTGATATCCTGGCGTTTCCGCGTTCGCAATATTTGAAGCGGTGACGTTGTTGCGCATTTGACGTAGCGAAATCGACGAAGCCAAGCCATTCATTGTTTTGTCAAAGAGACCATTGCTCATGCAAACTCCTCTTCTCTGTATTCATTTAATTTATTTCTTAAAGTTCGTATGCTGATACCCAACATCTGGGCAGCCCTTGTGCGGTTCTGCGCCGTCAACTCGAGAGTTTGCAGAATCAGACGCTTTTCAACTTCGGACAGGGACATTCCCGGAACGAAGTCACTGAGTTGCTCGCTCGCCAGCGATTCAAAAATAATTTGCGCGGCTTCGATTTCAGAACTTCTCGCAAGAATCACCGCACGCTCAAGAACATTTTCAAGTTCGCGGATGTTTCCTGGCCAATTCCAACCGCAAAGTCGGCCGTAAGCTTCCGAACTTAAACGCAATCCCTTTTTCCCGTGGATAATTTGATTCACGTCGAGAACGAAATGGCAGATGGAAATAAGATCTTCCTTGCGCTCCACCAGACGGGGAAGCTCCAAGTGGATAACCGAAATTTTGTAAAACAGATCCTGTCGAAATTGCTCTTGCTTCACCAGCGTCTTTAAATCGCGTCGTGAAGTCGAAATCACCCGCAATTTAGGCAAATGAGAGGTGTCAAGACAGCGCAGCAAATCCGCTTGCAGAGTCGCCGAAGCCGTATCAATATCCTCTAAAATCAAGGTCGTTGGATTTTTGAGATCCTCGGAAAAGCCGTTTTCGCTTTTACATTCAACAATCAGACTGTTTTGTCTTTTGCTCTTTTTGTGGACAAAGTGGGCTAAACTGGATTTCCCTACGCCGGTCTCACCAGAGATCAAAATATTCGCCTGCGTCGGCGCCATTTGGCCCGCCAACTGCAAAACTTCTCGCAACTGGGGGTTTTCCGTCTGTGTGGTTTCAAAATCAAAATACGACATTCACGCTCCTAATGGCTGTCACTCATGGCGGGAATGCGCTTGATATATTTTTTATATCCGTCGCGCCATTCCGAATTTTTCAATTGTTCTTGGGCTAAATTTTTCCAGAAATCACTTTTTACACCTTTGATGTCATGCCAGACATCCGCGGCCTTTTGCACGTCCCCCCGCTTAAAGAAGATTTCGCCTAATTTGTAGCGTAAAGAGGCCACGGGTTTTTTATTTTCATATTTTTCAAGAAGGTTTTGCAAAACGGCGATGGCTTTTTCGGGCTGTTTCTTTTCAAGATAGATATCGGCGAGCGACTGCAAACTTTTGAAGTGAGTGTCTTCCGAAACCTTGCCCGAGTCCTTCATCAGCTCATCGATTTTCACCAGGGATTTGATGGCATCTTCCGATTTGTTCTGCTTCATTTCCAGTTCGGACAGTCGCAAATAGGGATCTGCTACCAGCGTCGGCTGGCCCTTCCAGTTTTTCAATAGCTCGGTGAGATAGCGAATGGCCGAGTCCGTATCTCCACGATCTTCCAAGAGCTTCACGGCCAAATCGACTCTTTCGATTTGATTTTCCTCTGACAAATTGGCCGGTTTTTTAATGTTGTTCAAATAGTCGTAGGCCTGGCTGAATTTATTTTCTTGGGCCATGATGGCCGCCAGCCGCAGGTTGACCTCATCTTCGGTCGGCAATTTTTCGACAACCGCAATTTCTTTACTTTCGGGAGTCCCGCGCAGAGCGTACATACGGTTGATCACGTCGCGATAATACTTTTCAGCTTCGATCGGAACCCCGGCCATTTCGAAGGATCTCCCCAAATCATATTTTATGTCCAATCTGGGGGCCCCTTTGAGCCAATTATCCTCATATTTTTGGTGTGTCTTCAGGGCCTGAATGAATTGTCCTTTGTCGACTTCCGAGCGGATTTCATTGCTGATGTTACCGACGATGCGGCGAGTGATCAGATTGCGATCCACCGTCGTTGGATTCTGTTGGTAATATTTAGTCAGAAGATCGATGGATTTTTGATGTTCTCCACGACGGGTGAATCCATCCGTGACCATGACCGTCGCAAATTGCTCAATGTTGGGAAGATCCAATTTTTTCGCCAGCGACATGATTTCACTCACGGCATTATCGACTTCTTTGGTTTTCATCCCCTTCATCCGGGCGCTCAACAAATGCAAGCGGGCAATGATCGCACTCGGATTTTCGCCGTAACGAAAATAAGTCTCAAGGTAGGCTCCCATCACGCGGGACCTGTCCGCACCCAACACGTCCATCAACTCTCCTAAGCGGGTCATCGCGAAGGGCGCATATTCATTGGTCGGAAATTTTTTGATGAAGTCGCGATAAACATCGAGGCTTTCCTTAAAATTTTCCAGGTTGAACAAGGATTCAGCCTGATTGTAATAGGCATTCGGAAAGTGCATTCCTGCTTCGGGATATTTTTGTAGGGACTTCTTGTACTCTTCAATCGCCTGGGCGAAATTGCGCGATTGGATGGCGACGTCCCCCCGACGGAACGCCGCTTCCATTTTCAAATCTTTAAAGGTCGAATTTTTTTCCACCTCAGTGAACTGCTGAATGGCCTCGTTGAAGCGATTGAGTTTAGCGAGGGCCATGCCATTGCCAATTTGCGCGAGGTCCTTCGAAAAGGAGGGTGATTTGGCGAAATTATTATTATCAATGTGTTCTTTAAAAAGCCGCAGGGCACCTAGAGCGTCTCCTTTTTCTAGTGAAATAAAGCCTAATTTCAAAGAGCTTCGCTCCACCAGCGGTGACTTGGGATAATTTTTAATCGCATTTTTATAGGCCATCAGGGCCTCATCGTATTCTGAAGGTCGATTTTTTTCTTTCCACAGAGTGAGGTGGGCATCGGCTGCCATGAAATCCACGATCTCATTGTACTCCGATTGGGGATACTTCTCCTTGAACCAATCAACGGTTTTCAGGAAAACTGCGTACCGTCCCTTTTCGAAGAGCGTTAAGAGGAGACGTGCCTGCTTGTTCTCATCACTTTCCTTCGGAGTAATCTGATAGACGGCGGGCGCGGTCTTGATCTTTTCCCAAGATTCGCCTGGGGACTGGAGCATGGGAAATGCGATATAATAGTTTTCTTTCGCGCGAATTTTGGCGTCGTCTCTGAACTCGAAGTCCTTAACCATAAAGCGATCAAAGTTTGGATCGCCACCATCAAAAATGCCGGTATGGGAGTCGCTGTCCGAGTGACTTGTTAAATTGTCTTGCGTTCCCAGAAATAAAACGTCACTCGTCGCTGGTTTTCTTTGATTGGTGACCGCACCCTTCGCCGTCCTTGCCGGCGTCTTACGAAGAGTATTTTGCGGCAGCTCCGTGATTTTCTCTAAAGGCCCGGCCGCAGACGTTTGAGTCATTTTTTTATCGTGGGTCCCAGACCCTAGATAAAAGTCCAGAATAAGGCGCGAGGGCTGATCGGTGAGATAGTCAAAGCTTTCAATGCCCCCGTTCGCTAAATTGAAGTGGACGATGAATCTTCCGTCTGGACCCTTTTCGTCGACCGCAATGGATGGAACAAGATCGCTTTTAAAAGATGTTAGTGCTTTAACCGTTCTTTCGTCCAGTGGATTCACGGTCATTTCAATTTGCGTTTGTTTCTTGTTTATTATTCTTTGAACGTCGTAATTCCAATCCTGCTCTCCCAGAAGCTCAAGGTGAACCGTATCTCCTTGGGCGCTGATCTGCCCGCTGACGACCTTCGCCAATGACACTACTGGACGACAGACCAGGAAAATCAGACATGTTCTCTTTACCCAAGGAATCAATTTACCCACTGTTCGAACCATCCTTTGTCATCCTGACAAAATTCGCAGAATCGCTTACTCGAGTCTTTTAAAACTATTTTGCATGGATGGTGCCACTCCCTTTCGCGGGCCGTGGCAAATTAGTTTAAGATGGGCAAAAAGTTTCATAAATTTTCTGTCGGTCGTGACAAACCCATGACATGGACCTAAATCGTGGATTACATTATTGATGCAGCACTTTATATACTGAAGGAAAGTCATGAGACGACACCATTTGATTTGCATCTTGGCTCTTTTTGCCTCGGCCTGCGTTTCCGTCGAGCTTCCCTCGTCGAAATCCCGCAAGTCGACAGATATGATTTACAAAGCTCCAGCCGCGCCCTTTGAAGAGCTGAAATCAGACAGCGCAGACAAAGTCTGGCTCAGCACCAGAACGGGCAATACGATTTCATTTCTCTCTGAATGCGAAAACTCAGCCGACCCGAGTCTGAAGCAACTGGAAACCGATTCTTTTTCTGCCCTTGGTTCTCCAGAAATCGAAAGCACCGCACACATGAGCTTTAACGGTCGAGAAGCCCTTCAATCCACCGCCACGGGAAGCGTGGACGGCGTCGCGATCAAGTTAAAACTCCTCGTCTTTAAAAAGAATAATTGCAGCTATACCCTCAGCTACGGCGGGGTCGCCAAGAATTTTTCGTTTGAACTGAAACACTTTGATGAATTCACACAAGGCTTTAAGGTCCCGTGAATAATATCGCCCTCCCCTTTACCGTCTTTCTGATCGAAATTCTCCAATTTCTGGGAGGAATTGGTTTACTCAGTTATCAAGTCTTCAAAGAGCTCGTCGTCGGGCGCTTTTATTTCAAACTCATGGTGGAGCAAATTTACCAAGTGGGACTGCGCTCGCTCCCTTTGATTTTGATCACCTCCGGGAGCGTAGGGATGGTGATGTCCCTGCAATTTGGTTTGGGCTTAGAAAAATTCGGTGGGAAAATGTATGTGCCTAAACTTTTGGCCGTCACGATTCTGCGGGAGATGGGCCCGATGTTCACAAGTTTGATGCTCGCCGCTCGCGTAGGCGCCGGTATTACAAGCGAAATTGGCTCTATGGTGGTCACTCAGCAGATTGATGCCATTCGCGCACTCGGCACATCACCCATCAAACGGATCGTGATTCCCCGCGTACTCGCCTGCCTCATCAGTTTGCCCATCTTATCAGGTCTCAGTAATCTGATCGGTAATCTAGGTGGCTTGCTCGTGGGCGTGACGGAGCTTCGCCTGAATCCGAGCTTTTACATTCTTAAAGTGATCACGACCTCGACCTTGAGTGATTATCTTTCCGGCTTTGGAAAAACTTTTTTCTTTGCCCTCTTCATCGCCATTCCGGCCTGCTATTTTGGCCTGAACGTAAAAAATGGCACGAAGGAAGTGGGTATCGCCACGACGAAGTCGGTGGTGGTTTCCTCTATTTTGATTTTATTTGGTGATTTTTTCCTTTCCAAGCTCTTCTGGATTCTGGAGAGGATCGCATGAGTCAGATCACCGGCGCCATCGAGGTCAAAAATTTTCAAAAATCCTTTGGCTCACGTCGCGTGCATGAAGAAGTGAGTTTTTATGTGCGCAAAGGAGAATGCCTGGGCCTCATCGGCGGCTCGGGCACGGGCAAAAGCGTTCTGTTGCGGAGCTTGATCGGCCTCGAAAAACCCGACAAAGGCGAAATCCTCATCGACGGGATCAATATCGTTCCTATGGACGAAGCCGAACTCGCCGAAATCCGCAAGAAAGTCGCCTACGCTTTCCAAGGCGGAGCCCTATTTGACTCGATGACCGTCTACGATAATCTGGCCTATCCCTTGCGCGAACATACGCGCCTGAGAGAAAAACAGATCCGCCCCAAAATCCTGGCCCAGCTCGAAGAATTTGGCCTCAGCGGAAATGAGAATGTTTTTCCTGGGAATCTATCAGGCGGAATGCAAAAAAGGGTCGGCCTCGCTCGGGCCATGATGATGAATCCCGAAGTTATTCTTTACGATGAGCCCACCGCGGGTCTGGATCCTTACAATACAAAAATCATCCAAGAATCCATCTTGAAACTCAAAGGCAAAGGCGTGACTTCGATTCTCGTGACTCACGATATGCCGACCGCCTTTGCGGTTTGCGATAAAATGGCTTTTTTGATGAACGGAAAAATCGCGGCTCACGGAACTATGAGCCAAACCAGAGAGCAAATTGATCAAAATCCCAACAGCTTGATGGCTCGCTTTATCAATGGAGAAAAAGACTAATATGGAATCGCATAAAAGCACGCAACTGAAAGTTGGGGTTTTCATAACCATCGGACTCTTCGTGATCCTCGCTTCTATTTTCATGCTGGGCGCAGATCGCGCGATCTTCAAAAAATACGTACGCCTGCATTCCTATTTCAGCGAAGTACAGGGCCTGGCCGAAGGCAGCGTCGTTTCACTTTCGGGGATCACCGTGGGGAACATCGAAGAGATCAACTTCATTGCCGATAAAAATCTTGTGGACGTCGTCCTCAAAATCGAATTCGATTACGCGAAAAAAATGAGTAAGCACACGCAGGTTGAAATCCGCACCCAGGGAGCCCTGGGCGACAAGTATATTTTCTTGATTCCCGGAGACCCGCAGGCAGGAACCGTGGCAGACGGCGACACCATCGAAGTGGCGGCGGCCACCGACATCCTCAGCATCCTCGCCGCTCGCGGCAGTGAGACGGGAAAGGTCTTTGATATCATCAACGACCTCAGCCGCATGACAAAATCGATGCTGGCGGAGGGCCGCATGGAAAAAATCATGCACAACCTTTCGCAGGCCAGCAACAACCTCAGCACGGCGTCGAGTGATGCGAAAAGAATTTTCGGTGACTTGAACGCGAAAAACAGTGGGCAGAAAATGCAGCAGTCCATTGAACATTTCAGCAGCATCATGGCAAAAATTGACCGCGGTGAGGGTTCGCTGGGAGCCTTGATCAACGATCCCTCTCTACACAATCAGTTGAAGGCGCTGCTCGGGGGCTCTCCCCGCAAAAACAATTTGAAATCCATTATCCGCACATCGATTGAAAAAGAGCCGCAGTAAGTCCGCGCAGCTCTTCTTCTTCGCTCATTACTCGGCGTCTTGGCTTTCCGGCGCAATTCTTTGAATAAGTTCCTTCAATCCACTGTCGTCCTGGGCAGGCACATCCCGCCGGTCCAAGGTGAACCGAATCGAACGGACGAAATCCCGGCCTAATTTCTCATTGATCGCGGCCCGAATGGGATCCTTCATAAAGATCAACTGCTGCATCCAACTCGAATTTTTCACACAGAGAAACAAAACGCCTCGCTGGTAACCCACGGGCTCCGCATTCTTGGCGACGGTAGGGCCAACATAGCTCTCCCACTGAGCCCACAATTTCCAACGCAAAAACTGCTCAGACAAGGGAGACTTGCCATTTTCGAAAAGACTCTGTAGTACTTCCGATCCTACACTGAATTTTGGTTTCCGTTTTTGATTCGGGTTCATCCCAGGAGATCTACCATGTTCCAGCCTAAAAATCACACAATAAGCGTTGTCGGAGCTGGTCTCGCGGGCAGCGAATGCGCTTTGCAGCTGGCCGAAAGAGGCTTTAACGTCATCCTGTTCGAGATGCGCCCCCAAACCATGACTCCTGCGCATAACACCGAAAAATTTGCGGAGCTGGTTTGTTCCAATTCCTTTGGCAGCGTCTCCGATGTCTCGGCCACCGGCCAGTTGAAATGGGAAGCGAAGGAACTGGGATCACATATCTTAGCCTGCGCCTATGAGGCCCAAGTTCCGGCAGGCCAAGCGTTGGGCATGGATCGCGAGATGTTTTCGGCTCTGGTCACTCAGCGAATTAAAAATCATCCACGCATCGAAATCCGGGCAGAAACTGTCACGTCACTTCAAGATCTGCCCCGACCGGCGGTGATCGCGACAGGTCCTCTGACCCACGAGGCTCTCGCGGTCGAAATGCAAAAACATTTCGGCGATGAATTTCTTTATTTTTTTGATGCCATTGCGCCCATCGTGGACGCCGATTCCATCGACATGGAAATCGCCTTCAAGGCCGATCGTTACGATAAGGGCACGCCCGACTACATCAATTGCCCCATGAACAAAGAACAGTACAACAACTTTATCAGAGAAATTGAACTGGCCAAAAAAATCGAACCTAAACATTTTGAAACCACCGATTTCTTTGAAGGCTGTATGCCGATCGAAGTGATGGTCGAACGGGGGCCGCAAACCCTGCGCTTCGGTCCGATGAAACCCGTAGGCTTGACCGATCCTAAAACAGGACGCTATGCCTTTGCCACCGTTCAACTGCGACAAGACAACAAAGAGGGAACCGCCTACAATATTGTCGGCTTCCAAACCCGCATGGCCTACGGCGAACAGACCCGCGTCTTTCGCATGATCCCAGGCTTAGAAAAAGCAGAATTTTTGAAGTTGGGCAGCATCCATCGCAACCTTTTCATCAATTCACCGCAACGGCTTAGCCAGGATCTCTCTAGCAAAAATGATCCTTGGCTCTTCTTTGCGGGACAGATCACGGGCGTGGAGGGGTATTTTGAATCGGCCTGCACCGGCCTTCTCGTCGCGGAGTTTATAAGCCAAAAACTCGCGGATCGGGCTTTCGCGCCCCCTCCTCGCGCGTCCGCCATGGGGTCTCTGCTCGAGGCCATCACCGATCCCACTCGGGCCGCTCATTTTCAGCCCACCAATATCAACTTCGGACTTTTGCCTCCCCTCGCAGAACCAGAACGAGATAAAAAAATTAAAAAAGAAAAACAAATTCAGTTGGCCCGCAGCACATTTGGCCAATGGAAAAACTCACTGGCTTAGGAAATGAAACTCATTGAAATTTTTCGCCAGCAACAAGAAAACGCTTCGCCGACCCAGATCGCTTTTATCGAAAGTCTTGAATCGACCATAGCGGATGATCTGTGGAAAAGTGCGGGAGGCCACTGGAGTTTGGCCTCGCAACAATTTTTCCGCGAAAAATCTCTGCGCCACTTGGCTCTCGCAAGCGATGCTCAAGAAACTGCAGAGTCTTTAAATTTAAAATGGACCGAAATCGTGAGGGATTTCCACCAAAACTATTGGGGCGAGAAGCGTTTGCCCAAAGCGGAAAAAAAGGTTTTGACCGACGAACAAAAAATATCTCGCGAACTTTTTTCCTATATCCTGCTCTTGCTGCAAACAACCCTGGTCACAAAGACCCTTGTTCTTTATTTTGGCCTGCATTCTTCTGATTCAACCGAGTCCTCACTTACCTTTTGGCTGATCCTGACGGCCTGTTTTTCACTTAGTTCCATGTCTTATTTTATTTATCGACAACATCGTAAAGGGTCTTCCTGATGAAATTGATATTTTGGCTCTGTCTCGGAATCCTCCTGGGTCCGACTTTTTTTGATCTTCACTTTCCGTGGCCACTGGCTCCTTTGACGACGGCCTTAACGGCGGTCTTTCTTCTTCTGTCGGGAATAGAAATCGGCGGCTACCCTTTTTTTACGAAATCAAAAGAATTTGTTTTTCTTTTCGCGGGGGCCTTTGCCTTCCCCTTCGTCGTCGGTTTGATTTTTTATCCAGAATCTCCTTTTATCGCGATCGCCCTTTCCATTTCGGCTCTGCCCGTCGCCATCCAAATCCTCAAAGAAAAAAATCTCTACCGAACGGCGCTGGGACGGCAGGTTTTGCAAATCGCTTGCGCCTGCGATATCGCCGCATGGATCATTTTTTCTTTTATCTTACCCGCTGATCACGCCCAAAGTTGGCTGTTCGGCCATTGGCCCCTCTTGACTTTTTTTCTTGGACTTCTCATCGGAAAAGGAAAGAATTTTTCACAAAACTTTTGGCTTCTTCAGTTACAAAATAAAATAGTCATTCCTTTGTTTTTTATTGGCCTTGGTCTTGGCGTCAATTTCCGCTCACACTTTTCGCCGTTTTTGACCTTAAAGATTTTTGCCTTAGCGACCATCACCAAAGGAGTGGGAGCTTACCTGGCGGCCCGCAAAATCGGCCTTTCTTCGACCGACGCCCAAACGCTGGCTTTTCTACTCAATGCGCGGGGGGCGATGGAAATTTTCGCTGCTCGTTATGCCCTGGAAGTCGGCCTGATCAGCCCCACTCTTTTTTCGGCTCTACTCATCACGGCCGTCACAACTTCCCTCTTAGCAGCTCTCAAGGTGCAACGCATTACGCCCGCATAAATATACCGGCGCTGAGCTCTTTTTGCTAAGGTGGGGCATGACAACGGTAAACGAAAAATCCCATGGCCAGCTCTCTGATCGTTATAATCCCGCCGACGTAGAAAGTCGCGTTTACAACTGGTGGGAGGAGTCCGGTTATTTCAAGGCCCACGACCAGTCCACGAAGCCGCCCTTTTCTATTATCCTGCCGCCCCCCAACGTCACGGGTTTTTTGCACGTGGGTCACGCCTTGGATCACACCATCCAAGATCTGCTTATCCGCTACAAACGGATGAATGGGTTCAATGCCATGTGGCTACCTGGGACAGATCACGCCGGTATCGCCACCCAAGTGGTGGTTGAGAAAGAACTCAAAAAAGAAAATCTCAATCGCCACACCCTAGGCCGAGAGAAATTTGTCGCAAAAATTTGGGAGTGGAAGAATCAATACGGCGATCGCATTTATAAACAAATGCGTCGCCTCGGAGATTCCTGTGACTGGGACCGAAAAACTTTTACCTTGGACGAAGGCGTCTCTGAAGCCGTTCGTAAAGTTTTTGTCACGCTTTACAAAAAAAATGGCATCTACCGGGGAAAACGCCTGGTGAATTGGTCAGCCCCCCTGGAATCCGCCATCTCTGATCTCGAAGTGGACTACAAACAGGTCAAGGGCACTCTTTACCATATTCAATATCCTTTGGAATCCAGCGGTGAATTTCTGACCGTGGCGACCACCCGGCCCGAAACCCTCTTGGGGGATACGGCCGTCTGCGTTCATCCCGAAGATGAGCGCTACAAGCACCTGATCGGAAAAAATGTCATCATTCCTCTGATCAATCGCAAAGTGAAAGTCATCGCGGACACCTACGTGGACCGCACGTTTGGCTCGGGCGTTGTTAAAATCACTCCGGCCCATGACTTCAACGATTATAAAATCGGCAAAGCACATCATTTGGAATTCATCAATCTTCTCACCAAAAAGGGCGAGATGAATGAAAATGCGGGGCCCTACAAGGGCTTGAAAGTGGCCGACGCGCGAAAAAAAGTGGTGGAGGACCTGAAGAATCTCAACCTCTTGCTGAAAGAAGAACCCCATCTTCACTCTGTGGGTCATTGCTCACGCACCGGCGCGGTGGTGGAACCTTTCCTGTCCGAGCAATGGTTTATGAAGATGGAAGGCCTCGCGACGCCGGCAAAACGCGTGGTCGAGAGCGGAACGATTCGCTTTGAACCCGAATCTTGGACAAAGGTTTATTTGCATTGGATGAACATCATTGAAGACTGGTGCATTTCGCGCCAACTGTGGTGGGGTCACCGTATTCCGGCTTGGTATTGCGATGATTGCGAACACGTCACGGTGAGCGAACACAATGCCACGGCCTGCGAAAAATGCGGTAGCAGCAAAATTCATCAGGACGAGGACGTGCTGGACACTTGGTTCAGTTCAGCTCTGTGGCCTTTTTCGACCATGGGCTGGCCAAAGGATAACGAAACCCAAAAAACTTTTTACCCGACGAATTATTTGGTCACGAGCCACGATATTATTTTCTTCTGGGTCTCGCGCATGATCATGCTGGGCCTTGAGTTCAAACGGGACGTCCCTTTCCGGACTGTTTATATCCATGGCTTGGTTCGCGATTCTCAAGGTAAAAAAATGAGCAAGAGCGCCGGTAATTCCGTCGATCCGGTCGAGATGATAGACAAGCATGGCGCCGATGCCTTGCGCTTTTCATTTTTGGCCCATTTGCATTCCGGTAAGGACTTCAAATTCGCCGAGCAACGCCTCGAAGGCTACCGTAATTTCATGAACAAAATTTGGAACGCGGCCCGCTTTGCCCTGAGCAATCTGCAGGACTTCAAAGCCCCCGCCGCCGGTGTCAAGGCTTTGCCACCGAAGGCCCACATCAGTGTTTTTGATAAGTGGATCATTTACAAATTGGCCGAGGTGACAAAGGAAGTGGAAGAAGCGATCGAGAGCGAAAATTTCTCGGGTGCCGCGACGGCTTTGTATCATTTCGTTTGGCATCAATTCTGTGACTGGTACATCGAATTTACTAAGCCCATCATGAACGGAACCAACGCCGAAGAGCGCGAAGCCACACAATTGGTCCTCGCTCAAATCTTAAACCGGGTCATGCGTTTGATGCATCCGTTTACGCCCTTTATCACCGAAGAAATTTACAGCAAACTCCCGATCCGCGGCGAAGCCTGCATTATCGATCAGTACCCGAACACCCGCAATGATCGCGATTGGCTCGCCCTGGGCTCGAAAGAGGCCGCACACGAAATCGATCTGGTTAAGGAAGTTATTTCATCCATTCGCAATATCCGTGGTGAAAATCGCATCAGCCCTGCGGTTAAGATCAACGTGCGTCTCGGCGTGCATCAAGATGACGTACAAAAAATCCTCGGCAACAACCGAACGGCCCTCATGACCATGGCCCGTCTAGAAAGTCTGAACATCGGTGAAGAAGAAAATCTGGCCAAGTGCGCTGTTAGCACCGTCGCGATCAGCGACGCCACGGTCAGCGTCATCATTCCGCTCGAAGGCCTGGTGGATTTCGAAGAAGAAATCAAGCGGGTTGAAAAAGCGATCGAGAAACTGCAAAAGGACATCGCCACTCTGAACGGAAAGCTCTCGAACGAAAAATTCGTCGCCAATGCCGACGAAGAAGTCGTCGCCAACGATCGCCAGTTGCTGGAGCAGTCCAGAGTTCAGATCACGTCGTTGAGTGAGGCCTTGATTCGATTCAAGGCCTAGAAGGCAAGTCTATCCTAGCTTCCACATCCCGTCCCATCGTTCCCATCCCATCTCCAAAATTCCAAGATCTGGATCGCATGGATGCGATTCAGAAAGGCCTTCCATGGACGGACGTAGCATCGTTTACACAGCAAACAGCAGAACGAAGCCTCTGCTGGAAATTCCCGCAGTCAATACAGCCGTGAGACTCATGCGTAGGGCATCCATCCATGGGAACGCTGTCTTTCGGCTCTCGTGGCCGAAAGATCCTGGAATTTAGGGAATATCCTAGTTGAATAAACTGACTGAAATGCCGGGCACACTCGACCGCCCCTACTTACAGCGACAGGAACTCTGCTCCGTTGCGAGCTTCATGCATTCGAAGCGCTTGCCATCAAGGCGCGTAACCATGAACTCCATGAGCTTGCCATCCACATCATTGAACAGAACTTCTTCACCGTTGGGATAATAGACTCGCACCTCATGCTGGCGATGGACGACCTCGCCGTCGCCCTCGAGGCTTGCGATAAATGTATCATTCGGATCTTCGGATTGATCGGGTCCCAGTTCGAAGGGCACTTGCGTCCCCGAGGGATCGATACGAAAGTAAGTCAAACGTCTTGTGGCTCCGTCTTCTCCCGAAAAATCGAGTTGCAGACGCAGATGGCGCTCTTCACCACTCTCGGTTTTAATTTGCGTATCCGACCACTCTTGATTTTTAGAAATCATCTCGCCCAGAACCGGACGTAACAGAGAGTCTAAATTTTCAAAAGTCACTTCGACTGGATCCGTCGACACATTCGCGTTGAAACAGGTATTGAATTCGCGCAGGCCATCTGAAAAGTTCTTTTGGTAAGCCGTTTCATCAATCGTTCTATTTTGGGATGGGATTTCCGTCGGAGTCGTTGACACTTCTGGAGCCGTTTTTGGATCGGCGGCCTCAGCAGCGGAGTCAGCCCCCGTCGCTCCTTCTGCAGAAGGGCTTTCTGGATTGCGGTGCCAAATTTTTGCGAGTAACACAAGACCAAAAAACAGAACGATCATAGCGATCGTGAAACGAGTGGATTTTTTCATAAATGCTCGGCCTCCCGCAGATGCGACCGAGCTCGACTCTACTTCAAAAGACCGATTTCACGCAATCTCTGCATGAGAAAATCATGCGCTGTAATGTCCGTATATTTTGCTCCCGCCCCCTTGCAGGACGGCAAACAACTCAAAAGAGCTTCCGGATGGGGATGAATGAAAAAGGGCATCGAATAGCGATGGCCATTTGTGCCGTCTTGAGGATTCACCACCTGATGGGTGGTCGAGGGCAAAACATCGTTGGTCAATCGCGCGAGCATATCTCCGACATCCACAATCAGGGTTCCCGGGTCAGAGGCGATATCAAGCCAAGAACCGTCGCGATCCTTCAGTTGCAAGCCCGATGCGGTGGCGGCCGGAAGAATGGTGATAAAGTTAATATCTTCGTGGGGGGCCGCACGGATGCAGCGCGGGTCCACACCCTCTGCAATGGGAGGATAATGAAGCAAACGCAGGATCGAGTTGCCATCCTTGGTCATTTCACCAAAGAAACCACTGCGCACATCTAAAGGACCCGTAAGAGCTTCGAGCATGACATCGCCCGCGTGTTCCAGCGACGAGTATATTTGTGTAAAGATATTTTTAAACTCGGGAAGTTCGGTAGGCCAAATATTATCAGGGTAGTACTTGCGCATCGGATGCCCCGGCGGCAGCTCGCGCCCGACATGCCAGAATTCTTTCAAATCCATGACGGGAGAATCTTTTGCATGTTCTTTCCCAAAGGGGGTATAGCCTCTTTGGAAACCGATGGCCTTCGCGATATATTTTTCTTTGATTTCGGCCGGAAGGGAGTAGAAATTTTTGAGAACATCGTAGGCCCGGTCCAGTAATTCCGGTTTCACGTCGTGATCCTTCAAAACCACAAAACCGTATTCCTTAAAACCATTGAAGAGCTGATCAATAAAACGAACTTGATCTGTCTTAGAACCCTGTGTGTAGCTGCCTAAACTTAAAACAGGAACCTGACGGACGCCTTTGGCAAGGGCTTGAGTTGGTGCAATTGTCGTCTCCATATTATCTCCCCAAAACGCCACCTTATCAACTGGCCCCGACAAAACACAATCCACAAAAATCAGAATTAATTATACCTTGTAAGAATGTTAAAAAATATCCTACATTTTGCTGTGCTCAGTCGCCTGGTTTCAGCTCTCGCCCGGGGGCTTCAGAAATCAGAAAAGAGAGGCCAGATAGAGGCAAGAATGTCTAAATCCAAACCCCGTTGCAGAATCACCCAAACTTTTTTCCTTCTTCCCCTTGTTGTCCTCACTTTAGCCATTGCTCCCCGTGCGGGCGCCGCCAAAAAGTTTAAGCGTGCCCTCGTGATCTCGGCTGGCGGAATCACCCCGGGGGTGAGTTTAGGCATCATTGCAGCGGCCCAGGATACTGGGTACAAGCCCGATGTGATCATCGCCGTTTGCGGGGCCACCCTTGGCACGGCCATCGCGAATTCTTACCCCCGCATTGACGATCGCATCCAATTTGCGCGTTCCGAAAAGTTCCATCAAATTTTGCAAAGCCTCATTCAAATCGATACGCCCTTAGCTCTCGCCCTGAAGTTTAAATTCGACTACATTCAGGATCATCCCGATGTTCTCCCCGCCTTTTTCGACACGAATATTTTGCGCATTCCCGAGCAGGTCGGCAATTACCTCCCCCACGAGCAATTTTCGAGTGGCACACCCCGCTTTATTTTCCCCGCGGCCCGAGCGAATTTTGGGCCACAGAACGTGGGCGCCGATATTTCAGGAAAAATCCTCTTCAGGCAGGTTTTCTTCACGGATCGCGACACCGCGCGCGCCCTCAACGGAATGTCTTCGACAATCAAAAAAATTTTTCCGCAAAGCCGGCTTTCTGCGAGGACCGAGACCATCACGCATATTCCCATCACCCAGGCCTCGCGCGCCGCCATTTCAGATCCTGATTTGGTCAATCCCGCACGTATTGACGGCAGTTACTATTTCACCGGCGGGGTCGACCTCTTTCCGATCGAGACGGCCCTTGCTTTGGCCGATGAAGTTCTCGTCACTTATCCAGTCGGGAAATTCACACCCTATGAAGATCTAGCTATTTCGAGCGCTTTCGGTTTTTCGCAAAATGCGCGGACATTGAAGGCCATTCAACAAACCCACGTGAAATGGATTGATGTGAGTGGCATGGAGCTGGTTTCTTTTGATCCCACCACGGTAGGCCCCTTCCTGGTGAACAATGTCCCCGTTTCGGCAGAGGCCTTCGCGAAGGGCATCGACTTGCAATATAGTTTTGGCTATTGGAGAACGGTCGAGGCGCTGAAGGTGCAAGCTCACAGAGACAATGTCCGCACCCATCTGCGAGCTCCTCTGAAATAGCCGCTTACTTTGCTAGAAGAATAATTTTTAAAACGCTGATCTGCTCGGGTGTTTCAAAGACAAAATGAATGTCCCCTTCAAACAGACGAAAGGCATGCTCATTGCGGTAAGGCGTCAGCTCATGGCCCTCGTAACCCCGGTAGACCACGGGCCGCGGATCTAAACTCAAAGTCTCCACAATCATTTCGCGCAGTGATTTGTCTGCATGCTGCCTTTGCCAAAACTCCAAGGCCTGCAGAGCCTCGGATGTAAATGAAACTTTGATTTGCGGGGCCTGTAGAGTGCCCGTCCATCCCACCCTCGCCCCGGGTCGAGACTCAATTTCAGGCAAATAAGGCTTAATATCCAGAAGAGGTGTCCCGTCAACGAGGTCAGCCCCCGCAATAAAGATCTCGCCTTTTTCAATTTTAATGATTTCAACGAGCGAAAGTCCCAGAGGGTTTGGCCGGTGCGGTGAGCGCGTGGCAAAGACCCCCCGACTTTCACCTTGCAGCCGTGGCGGATGCACTTTGGCGTGATAGCGGGCTGTTTTATTTTGATGGAAAATCCAGATCAACCAAAGGTGACTGAAGCCTTCCAGGCCTTCGAGGGCTTGTTCAGGATGAAGATCGGCGCGCAGTTTAATTTTAGCCCAAGCATGCGGCGACAGCCCAGATTGGCGCGGAGTTCCAAACTTATCTCGATAGCAACTTTCAATATAGGCAATAGGTTCCACAAGTCCTCTCACAACGATTCGGAATCACTATGGTCTCCTTCGTTTGCATGAAGTTCGCTATGCAGGAAGCAAGGTCAAAATACAAGTCATTTTACGTAGACAAGCCGGTACAGACCCAGTATCCACGAGGAGAACACTGCTCTTTGAGCGGACAAATAAGGAGAAACATATGAAAACACTACTCATCGCCCTTTCGATGGTTGCTGGATTCGCCTCGGCTTCTTTTGCCGGTGAATTAGACAACGAAGCGGGAGTGACGAACAAACAAATTCAAGGCACGATGGTCATTCGCGTGGACAACCGCACGAAACAGGCCGCAGCCCTACAAACAAGTTCTGTTTTGTCGAACGATTCTCAAGCACAAACTGTCGCTGTTAAAGGCCAATTCAAGACCTTGGGAAATAATCAAGTTCGTTCCGAACTCGATACAACCGGCGGAGCTTCCAGCTGGTACTTCTACACGGGTTATAACTATTACAACTATTTGAATTATTATGGCTGCTGGTACCAACCTTATTATACATACAACTACGGTTACTATAATTACTACTACTACAATAATTATTACTCCAACTATTGGTGGAGATAAGTATTCACGAGCTTGGGCTGGGATACTTGTGAACCAAGTTCCTAGCCCGAGTTGATTTTCGAGTGGCCCCAAGCCACGAGGAGTTTTCGTGAAGCTGATTTTTTCCGTCCTGACCTTTTTACTCTGCAGCCAATCTTTTGCCAGCTCCCCCTTTCAAAGCATCTCTCGATCTCAAAGCCAACTCGGCTTTTCAAAATATTATTCTGAAACAAATAGCAACCGCCCTCTTCGCGTTGCCGTCCTCGATCAAGGCTTTGAAGGTTATCAAGCCGAAATTGGCAAAAGCCTTCCGGCCAATACGAAGTATGTCGCGGGTCCCGTGACCCCTCCCCCCGAACTAAAAGTGGAACACGGTCTTCGCATGGCCCAGATCCTGATGGCCTTTATGACCAATGAAGGAAATGCGAATCAGTGGCAGCCCGAATTGACTTTATACAATGTCTTCGGCTTTTCCAATTTCCAGTCGGCCATCACCGATCTGATAGCGAAAAAAGTAGATGTCGTTTTGTATTCCGAAGTGTGGGAATACGGTGGCAATAATGACGGAAAAGGTTTTATCAATGCCCAAGTGAATCGGGCAACCAAGGCCGGAGTCCTATGGGTCAACGCCGCCGGAAATTTTGGCTTGACCACTTATAACGGCGCGATCAAAACAATGAATGACAACTGGGTGCAGCTCCCCGATCAAAATCAGTCCCTCGCTTTCCGCTGCGAAAAAAATCAAAACAACAAATGTCCAGTGAAGGTGGTGCTGACTTGGAATGATTTCAAAGATGACATCGATCCCGGTACGGACAAGGACTTAGACATCGCCTTGAGCGACGATTTGCTTAATGTCGTCCAGTCCAGTGCCTTGAGCCAATCCAAGGATCCCAAAGAAAGTCGTCCCGGTTATTCGAAATATCCGCGTGAGATCATTGCGGCAGAACTGAAGCCTGGTCTCTATTTTCTGCGGGTGAAGAACCGCTCTAATAACTTCACTTCATCCGACAGGTTGCGCATCACCATCGATGGGGATTCGATCACGATGCCTTCCCACTCTAGTGATGAAACCGTTCTCAATCCTGGCGATAACGCCAGCGTGATTTCTGTGGGTGCAAGCGATTCGGATCGATCTCCCGTTTCTGTGCGGAATAAAAAGCCAGATATCTATGCCCCTTCTTCGATGAAGCTCGCTTCGGGCGATGAGTTCCGTGGAACTTCGAATTCGGCGGCGATCGTCGCTGCGGGTGTTGCTCTGCTTAAAACTCAGCACAATGATTGGGATAAGGACGAGGTTTTAAAACATATCCGCGCGCAAAATCAGAGCTACGGAAATTGGAATCAAGGCGGGCTTCCTTTAAGCCTTCTCGGTTTTGGCCCTACAAGTCACACGAACAACGCCGCCTGTTTCGTTGAAGGACAATTCTCGCCTCTGCCTGACTACGTCCAGACTATTTTGGATCTCGGGGGGGTTCTCGTGCAAACAACCGCTGCTTTACGAATCATGACGCCTTTTGATCCCATTCAACTTTCGCAGTATTTACGCCGAATCCGGGTCAACGACATGATCGTGATCAACAGTCAGGGCCTGCAGATTTATCCACGTGGGGCCCCGATGCCGCTGGGATCTGTTGAGATTTTCCAAAGACCTCTCGAAGCGGGGTTGTGCCATCCTCCGCTGATTGTTCCTCAGGGGAAGACGTTTGGATTGCCACAGTAGTTACTCCATGCAGCTGTGATTGCTGGACGATGCTATTCCCTTCGTGGAAAGCCTTCCTCGACGCCATCGTGGCGTTGAGGTCTTGGAAATCGGGCGAATCGTCAACTCTAAATATTCTTTATCGCTTTTTCCAAATAAAAAACCCCAAAGCTTTACGCCCTGGGGTTTTTTATTTTCAGTTCAATCCTTGCGGATTACTGAACCATATTTCCTGATTTTGCGACGAGAGCGTCGCGATTTTTCAAGATGATCTCTTTGCCGTTCAAATCGATGATTCCTTCGTTCTTGAACTCGGTCAGATGACGAGACAAGGATTCATTGATTGTGCTTGCCAGCTGTGCGAATTCGTTGCGAGTGAGTTTAAGATTCAACGAAATACCTTCGCTGTTCGTCACTCCGAATTTATCGCTCAAGACCACCAGCTGATGCGCAATACGTTCTTGAACCGACGCCAGATAATGAAGCTGATTGGTCGTTTCGTAAGATTCGATATCGCTCACCGCTTGAGTCAGAAGCAGTCGCAAAAGCGGACTTGCTGAGCTCAGTGCCATCATGATCATGTCTTTAGGATACAACCAGACCGTCGTCGGTTTGATCGCTTTCGCGTGGGATGAGGTCAGATCATCCTTCACCAGAGCCTTGTAACCAAAAAACTCGCCTGGAGAGACCAGTTTAGTGACGTACTCAGGAGAAGTGGTACGACCTCGTGCCTGCATGCGGTTAACGATGACCTTCACACAACCTGTTTGCACATAATAAAGACCTCGTGTGACTTCATTTTCTTTGAAGATCATGTCGCCTTCACGGAAATGAATAATCTCATACGGCATATCGTATGGATTGGAATTCATTTGCGGCCGGTGACTCACGTTGGGGTTATTCATACTGGCTACAGTAAAAATGCCACCATTCAGGATCGGTTGAGTTTCTGTATTTACGTTCATTTTGCTCTCCTCTAAGTTGCTTTGCCCAAAGCCACTTCGAGTGTTCAATAAACCTTAAACTAACATTTTTAGAAAGACCAGAGAAAAAAAGCGGCCATTTGTTTTTACATAGCTTTGCCTAGAACAAAGGTCTGCAAAGTGCTTGACTCGTCTCAACATATGCCCTAGATTTGGGCCATCCGAATTTAATATAATCTAGCGATTTCATGTATTTACAATTTTAACAGCCGGTTTTTCAGGCGCTTCAGAAAAGGCCCAAAGGTCTATGCTCATCAGGTTTCTCGTCCTCATGATGCTCTCTTTCATCAGCTGCGCTGTGTTTGCAAGACCTTTTACAGCGAAACCCGATCAGGCGAAGCCCTTTAGGATCGCGCTAGTTTTGGACAAAGGCGGTAAGGACGATAAATCCTTTAATACCGCCGCCTATAATGGGGCCATTCAAGCGCAAAAAGATTTAGGAATCTTCCTTAAATTTGTCGAAGCGACCGACACCATCGCGATCGAAAATCTTCATCGGGCCTTTGCTCGTAAAAAATATGATCTCATCATCGGTATTGGTTTTGCCCAGGTCGAAGCGGTCCGTAGGGTTTCGGCGCAATTTCCCGATGTGAAGTTTGCCATTGTCGATGGCAATATCAATGCACCCAATGTCCGTGCTCTGCTCTTCGAAGAGCACCAAGGCTCTTTCGTGGTCGGCGCTTTGGCCGCGATGAAATCCACCTCCGGTACGATCGGTTTTATTGGCGGGATGGATATCCCTCTCATCCGTCGTTTTGCCTTAGGCTACGAAGCCGGCGCAAAATTCATTCATCCCGGCGAAAAAGTCATCACCAACTTCATTGGCGTCACCGGTGAGGCTTGGAACAATCCCGCGAAGGCCAAGGAACTTGCAATCAATCAGTATTCTCAGCAGGCCGATGTCATTTTTGTCGCGGCGGGGGCTTCAGGTTCTGGCGTCTTTGATGCCGCAGAAGAAAAGAAAAAATTTGCCATCGGCGTCGACTCTAATCAAAACAGCGCGAAACCTGGGTTCATTCTGACTAGCATGATCAAAGGCGTTGATGTTGCCGTCTATGAAACCATCAAAGAAGCCCAGCAAAATAAATTCATTCCCGGCGTCGCCCGTTTTGGTTTTGCCAACAAGGGCATCGCCTATGCCCTTGATCAGTACAATGAAAAACTGATCACGCCAGAGATGCGGAAAAAGGCCGACGAGATCATCAAAAAAATCACGACCGGAGAGATTCAAGTCCCCGATTATTACAAAGTGAAACACTGATGAGCGAAACCCCTCCCCTGCTTGAATTCAAAAATGTTTCAAAGAGATTTGGCGATGTCGTGGCTAATACGGATATCAGCTTTAGGATCTTGGCCGGAAGCATCCATGGCATCATCGGTGAAAATGGGGCCGGAAAGTCCACCGCGATGAAAATCCTTTTCGGTCTTTACCAACCTGATGAAGGGGAAATCTTCCTGCGGGGCGAAAAACTATCGTTGCATTCACCGCGCGATGCCATGAAAGCTGGTATCGGCATGATTCATCAGCATTTCATGTTGGCAGAGACTCTCACCGCCTTAGATAATATTCTTTTGCACGACAAAGAAAAGTCCTTCTTCTTAAACCGGCAAAAACGCAAAAGCGCGCTCCAAGCCCTGGCGAAAAACTTCGGCTTTGAAATCGATCTCGAAAGAAAGATCCATGAACTTTCTGTGGGTCAGCAGCAGAGGATCGAAATCCTCAAAATACTTTCTCAAAATTCCGAAATCATCATTCTGGATGAACCGACGGCCGTCCTGACTCCGCAGGAAATAGAAAATTTATTTGAAAATTTGCGGCACCTCAAAAAAATGGGAAAGACAATTTTAATTATTACCCATAAATTGAATGAAGTGCTGAACATCACCGATCAGGTGACCGTCTTTCGTCAGGGCCGCGTGGTGGCGAATCGCGTGACTTCGCGCACTCAGATGGATGAACTTGCGGAGCTCATGATTGGCTATCGCCCCGCGGCCCCTCCCACGCGCACCAGCGTCATTGATTCCTCGCAAACTATTTTGAAAATCGCGCAGCTCTCGGCCCAACGGGATTCTCACCGCGTGCAAGACCTGAATTTCAAGCTGAGCCGAAAGGAAATTGTCGGCATTGCTGGAGTCGAAGGCAATGGACAGGACGTTTTGATCCGCTCAATTCTGGATCCCCTTTCGCTGCGCCCTCAATTGAATGGAACGATTCATTTACTCGGCCAGCCCATTCATAAAAAATCCGCTTTGCAAATTCGCGAAGCGGGTGTGGGCGCCTTTCCCGAGGATCGTCTGCGTTACGGAGTTTTGCCGCAAAGGCCTTTGCACGAAAATTTTCTTTTAGGCCTCCACCGATTTAAAAAATACATGCGCGGGCCTTTCATTCATTTTCCTAAACTCTTTGCAGAGACCCATAAAGCGCTGACGGATTACGATGTGCGCCCGCAAAACATTTATCACCCCATTGATAAGATGTCCGGAGGCAACCAACAAAAACTCGTCGTCGCGCGCGAACTTTCGCATGGGCCATCTTTTATTCTTGCGGCGCAACCTACCCGGGGTGTGGATATTGGGGCCGTTCAATTCATTCATCAGCAGCTGCGCGAAAGTCGCGATCAGGGGGCCGGGATTTTGTTGATTTCTTCTGAACTTGACGAGTTGCTGCAGCTGTGCGATCGCATTTTTGTTTTGTTCAAGGGCAAATTGGTCGCGGAATTTTCCAAATCGCAATTTGATTCTTATAAAATTGGCGCAGCCATGGGCGGGAAGACCTCATGAAGTCCCTCTTGAAAACTTCCTTAGGATTTTTATTAGGTTTGTCCATCGCCCTTTTACTCACCCTGCTTGCTGGAGAAAATCCTTTTCACGTTCTGTCTATTCTACTGAACAGTGCCTTTGGATCTGTCTATGACATCGGACTCACTCTTTCTTACGCGACACCTTTGATTTTTTGTGGTCTGTCGGTGGCTATCGCTTTTCACGCAGGACTCTTTAACATTGGCGCTGAAGGGCAGCTCAGCGTCGCTACTTTAGCGGCGGCTTGGTTCGGCATTTATTTCAATCATATCCCCTATCCTCTCGCTCCTTTTCTGGCTCTCCTCACGGCTTTGCTAGTCGGGGGTCTTTGGGGCGGCTTAGCGGGTTGGTTGAAAGCCGTGCGCGGCAGTCATGAAGTCATCGTGACCATCATGCTGAATTTCGTTGCGGCCGGACTGTGCAGCTGGATCACTTTGAATCTTATTTCTAATCCGGACTCGCAGAATCCCGAAACCGCCCTCGTGAGTCCGCAGTATTTGACCCACAATCATGATTTTATCGCCCAGCTTTTTCCTGATACGCCCGCTAATTTTTCTTTTGTGGTCGCTCTTTTTGTTGGGGTGGCCCTTTGGGTTTTTCTGTGGAAAACACCCCTCGGATTTGAACTGCGGGCCGTGGGTTACAATCACGAAGCCGCGCGCCGGGCCGGCATTTCAGAGAAAAAAATTCGCATCCTCGCGATGTTTATGGGCGGAAGCCTCGCGGGCTTCGTCGCGCTTTCGGAAGTGATGGGCAGTGCAGGCCAGTATCGCATCGGATTTTCTCCCGACTTCGGTTTTGTAGGAATCGCCGTGGCCTTACTCGCGCAAAATAATCCCATCGGAATTATTTTTGCCGGCCTGCTCTTAGGCGCCCTTCATAAGGGCGCTAGTGATTTGGATTTAGAAACGATGACCATCACCCGCGATTTTTCTCGCATCATTCAAGCGATGGTTATTCTGGGCGTCTCGGCCCAGGGCTATTGGGTGTGGATTTCAGACAGAAAGAATCGCTTGAAGAAAGGCCTGTCGCGATGATTCAGCAGGGGTTGATTTTTTCCTTAGCTCTAGCCACTTTGCGCATGGCCACTCCTTTGATTTTTGCAAGCCTCGGAGGACTTCTCAGTGAACGCTCAGGAATCGTGAACGTCGCCTTGGAAGGTTTCATGCTCATGGGTGCCTTGAGCGGAGCTATTGCAGGCGAAGCGACCCATTCAGCTTGGGTCGGATGGGCGGCGGCCTTAGTTGCGGGCCTTTTCATTGCGGCCCTGTACGCTTTTTTTGTGATTGAACTCAAAGCCGATCAAATTGTGACCGGCATGGCGATCAATTTACTGGCCATGGGTTTTGCCCCCTTCGTGACAAAGATTATTTATGATTCAACGGGAGCGACCCCGAGCCTCTCGATCGCCGATCGCTTCGGCCAGGCCCCGATGACAATGGCCTTTCTGGTCGCAATTTTAGTTGGTTTACTCATTCATCAAACACGCTGGGGGCTGTGGATTTCCTTTGCCGGCGAAAATCCCGAAGCTCTCGCAACGGCCGGCGTTTCAACCCGTCGCGTGCAGTGGTGCACAGTTGTGGGCAGTGGCGTGCTGGCCGCTTGGGGCGGAGCCAGCTTGTCTCTTTATCTGGCCTCTTCCTATTCACCTTTGATGACAAGCGGGCGCGGCTATATGTCTCTCGCCGCCCTTATTTTTGGAAAGTGGAAGCCCGTGCCGACCGTTCTGGCTTGCTTATTCTTTGGACTGGCCGATGCCGTGCAAATTCGTTTGCAAGGAGTTGAAATAAACGGGATGACGATCCCCGTTCAATTTATTCAGATTTTACCTTACGTTTTAACCATCATCGCACTGGCAGGATTTATTGGTCACAGTCGGCCTCCGAAGGCCCTGGGACAACAATAGCGTACTAGCCGAAAGGAGTTTTTGTGAAATATCTAATAGCGGGGATGCTTTTTTGGATCTCTAGCCAGTCCTTCGCTTGGGGGGGCCGCGGTCACGATGCCATTTGTCGCACGGCCGTTTTTCTACTGAAAGAAAAGGGCCTTAAGGAGTATCTGCAGAATAAACCCCAGATGATGGGCCATCTTTGCAATGTGCCCGATATCTATTGGAAGAGCTTAGGACCTGATGTGGGTAAACAAGGAAATCCCACTCACTTCATCGATATTGAAATCACGGGACTGAAGGCCGATCAGGTTCCTCTCGATTATAAAAAAATCGTCACGGATTACACGGGCACAGCGAACAAATTCAAAAATGATGACTCGAAGATTTTTTCTATCCCCTACGAGTTCGGCTCTGTATGGTGGCGGGCGGATCAATTTTACCGCCGCATCGGTTTGATGCAGAAGGATTTCGCTGAAGCGAAGGCTCCGGCCAATGCAAAGGAAGAGCAGGATGAAAATCTTCCTTACAACAAACTCGCCTACCAAATGGTCGTCGAATTAGGTTTGATGGGCCACTTCGTCGGAGACACCTCCCAACCCTTTCATACCACGGCCGATTACGATGGCTATGCCGTCGGTCATGGCGGCATCCACGCCTATTTCGAAGATGGCCTGGTTGGGCAATTCGACGGCGACCTCGAAGCGAGAGTCCTGAAGGAAGCCCGCAACTTCAAAGATCCTACTTTTTTGAAACCCAAAACGGTGGTTGAAAAAATGAAGGTCCTCAGCGAAGTTTCTTTGGCTGAAGCAAAGAAAGTCATCGCTCTCGATCCCGTGATCAAAGCCTCTTCACTGAAAAAAGAACATGGCATGGAGATTCGAACTCCCGCCGAACGGCAGCCTTTCGAAGTGGGATACAAACGGATGAACAAGATGATTGTCACTGAACTTGCACGAGGAGCCGCTCTGCTGGCGGAACTTTGGGATGAGTCCTATATTCAGGCCGGAAGACCTCAATTAGCGGCCTTTAAGAGCTACAAGTACCCTTTCACCGTTGATTTCATTCCTCCCGATTACACAGGACCTGAAGTCGAAAAGTCTGAGAAAAAATAAAAAAAAGCCCGATGAGAAATCACCGGGCTTTTTTCATCAGTTCAATTTTGCGATTAGAACCAATAAGTCAAAGAAGCGTTGCTCATTAAATTGTCTTGGTTGATATCACCGGTCGTACCAGCGGACGGAGTTAGGTTTTTGGAAATGGTGGCATCCAGATTTACCTTGTTCCAGACAATCCCGATACCGGCTGCTGCGGTCGTATTGTTATCAATCGAATTCGCGTCTTTATCTTGAGCTTTTTTGTCACCCAAAACGAAATTCTGCTTCACAGAGGCGCGGACTTTAAGCCCCGTCATGGCATCCACTTCAAAGCCCATTAAGACCGGCAAACTTGTTTTTGTAAGCTTGTAGGCATCCGCCGCTGCGTTCTGATTTTCCTTATTCTTCGCCGCATCGCTTGCGTAGTAGAAACCCCAAAAGAATGTCGAACCATCGGTCTTCATGGCGTTGATCGCGCCCACTTCCCAATGAGTTTGCTCAATATTATTTTTTTGCAGCAAATATCCATTGGTCGCGTAAGTTCCTGTCGGTGCCGTTGCATACTCAACCTTAGCTCCGTCTTGATAATAAGCGCCGTTGATGTACCAGTTGTTCAACCAGTAGCCGCCACCAAATTTATATCCCGCGGTTCCACGGTAAGTCGCCGTGCTATCCGAGATTGCTGTAAAACCTTGGGGTGCATAGGCGGTTTTAGAAGCTCCATCTGCGGAACTGCTCAAACCGACAACAGCATAGGCATCCCAGCTTGAACCGACGAGGCCCAACCGAACCCCCATCGCATTTTCTTTTTGCGCGACGGTCGTTCCTTTGTCATTCGCCGAAGAGTAGTTGGCACTCACACCCCAACCGATGGGGGCGGATTTGTTGGCGTACATGACTTCCACGGTATTTTCTTGTCCCAAGAAGCCACCGATGGCTCGAGCCAAAGTGGTGAAGGGTGATTTACGGCCCATATAGAAACCGTATTTTGAATCTCCATGAGAAAGCACGAAGCCACCTTCGGCATCAGCCGCGTAAATACGGGTTCCGTTGCCGGAAGCCTCTGGATATAATCCGGGTGCTTGAGAAATCGGATTGAAATCGCTGTCGAGAGCGTTTGCTCCCAAACTGCGCGTGGTTGAAGTTCCCAGTTCATAAGTCGCGAAATCACCGATCTGCGTGATCCGGGCGACGTTATCGAAAATAGATTGCGTATCATCCGTAAGGTAAGCCGCATTCGAGAGCGCGGCCATTCTGGCTTTGGAAGCGAATGCTGAGCCAGAAACAAGTACCAACGCTGACAGAAGTGCAACGGACTTTTTCATGACGACATCCTTTCTCTATGTTGAAAATCGTTAAAGTAAAAGCTTCAGGCGAAATAAAACTACAAAAAAAAGGCTCCCGAAGGAGCCTTTTCGATAAAACCAAAGATTAGAACAGATAGGTCAAAGCCACATTCGACAACAGGTTGTTCCCGTTGATATCGCCAGTGGAGTCGTTCGGAGCCGTGTTCGTCGTTGCACCCACTGTTTTGGAAACGGTTGCATCCAAAACAAGTTTGTTGAACTTCACGCCAACACCCGCAGAAGCGGTCGTATCGTTCGCGATCGTGTTGCTGTCGTTCGAACCGATCTGTTGGTAACCCAAAACAACGTTTTGTTTTACAGATCCACGGATTGTCAGCCAAGAATTTGCATCGGCTTCAATACCAATCCAAAACGGAAGCTTTTGGTAAGCAAGGGCTTGAGAAGCCGCTGGAGCGGACTCATCTTTACCTTGATTGAAGACATCGTAAGAAACACCATAGAAGAAGTTTCCGCCGTCAACTTTCAAAGTGTTCACAAAACCTAAAGAGTAAGATGAACCTTCTCTTTTAGTCGTTCCAGCAGCAACTTCGTCTTTTGCTTGAACAACAGTGCCTTCACCGTAGAAATACATGGTGTCCATGAAGTAACCCACACCCAGCTTAATAGGTGTTCCACCTTTGTATTTTTCTGTGGCGCTTTCAGCCGTGTTCACAAGACCCACATTGAGGTAAGCATCGAAGTTACCCATTTCAACGCCACCACGAACACCGATCGAAGATTGCTTAAGGCTTGTCGCTTTTTTATTTGAATTTGAATACCAAAGACCAGCCCCCCAAGTCAGATCGCCCATTTTAGCTGCGTAGTATAGATCGATGGGGTTTTCTTCGCTGAGCAAATTTGCCGCAGTTGCGAAGCCCGTTGAACCGAAAAGACGTGATGAGGTCACAACGTCATTATGATGGCCTAAATAGAAACCGAGGTATCCCGCGCCCATCGCGTGAGAGAAACCACCTTCAGCCGTAGCCACTGTTCCATTCGCGTAACCAGCGGCATCGACCGGAGCTGTTTTGCCCAACTCAACTGTGGCCCAGTTGCCCAAATTCACCAGATCAGAAGGACGATCAAAGATCGTTTGATCATCACGGAGTTGACGAGAACCGCTGAGAGCAGAGAGTCTCGCCTTAGAAGCCATCGCCGGAGCAGCGGCCGCAGTCAAAGCTACAAGCAATAAAAATTTTTTCATTTTGCATCCTTTCATATTCGTTGCAATTTTAAATCTTTAACTTAAATCTTAAAAAATTAGTCGTTCACCCAAAATGCTAGTGAGCAAGCGATCTAAATTCAATAATAAAAAAAACCTAATTGAGAATAAACTTAGTGATGGAAGGAGGGAAAGCCATTTCTACGAGCTTTATTTTAAAAAAATCTCATCCGAAAATGAATTCTTAAAAAATTTGCAGGCCCTTTCCCAAGGGAAATTTCCAGGCGTGAAAAGAATTACTGTTAAACGTCAAAGCCGCCGCAGGATTGTATTTCATGAATTTAACAAAAATGAATTTGAAAATCCTGAAGTGTAATTCGGCAAAGGACTTTAAAATTTTAGGTTTTTGTTTTATTTGCTTCTCTTTTATATTAACGCGTCATTTCAAAAATGGAGCTAACGCACTAGACCAAAGACTTGTTTGCGCATCGCGCTTGATTCCTTTGCTTATATTTTGAGTTTCATCTGGAAATCCTAGACCATAGCCACATGGCTAAAAACATTTATCTGACTGGCACAATCAAACGACATCCCGATGGCTTTGGTTTTTTCATCCCCGACGACAAAGAACATCCTGATGTCTACATCCCACGAAATTTCATGAAGGGAGTGATGACAAGTGATCGAGTCAAAGTTCAAGCCTTTCCGGAAAGGAACTCGGAGCGTTTCCGTGGCGAAGTCGTTGAAATTCTCGAGCACGGAATCAAGCAAGTCGTAGGTCGTTTCTTTAAATTGAATCCTTCGACCGGAATCATTCGCGACGAAGGCAAAGGTTGGGGCGAAGATCTTAAAATAAAAATGGAAGACTCCCTCGATGCCCAAGAAAAAGAATTAGTCACCGCCGAAATCATCAACTATCCCGGCGACAAGGCCTTCACCGGTAAAATTGTGCAAATCATCGGCGATGCGGCTGATCCTTTAAATGATATCAAACGGGTTCTTGCAACCAATAGTATTCCCGTTGATTTCTCTAAGGCCACTTTAGAGGAAGCCAAACGCTTCAAAGATCAACCCGACGAAAAGGACTTCAAAAATAGAAAAGATCTGCGGGATATAGATCTCATCACGATTGACGGAGCGACCGCAAAAGATTTTGACGATGCCGTTTACGTAGAAACCAATAAGACCGGTTTCAAACTTTTTGTCGCGATCGCCGATGTAAGCCATTACGTCCGTCCCGGAACATCTATAGATAGGGATGCTTACGAACGCGGGACCTCGGTTTACTTTCCCAATTACGTTGTCCCCATGCTGCCTGAGGTTTTGAGTAATGGCCTTTGCTCTCTCAATCCCCATGTGCCGCGCCTTTGTCTCGTTGCCGAAATGCAAATGGATTTCACCGGCGAGATGATGAGCACCGACTTTTATGAAGCCGTGATGAAGAGCAAAGCACGTGTTACCTACGGTGAAGCGCAGGAGGTCATTGACGGCAATGACGTCGAAAAACTGCGTCACGTCCGCGATCAGATTCTGCGCCTAGCGGATCTCGCTAAAATCCTCATGGCTAAAAGATTCAAAGAGGGCTCTTTGGATCTGGAAATACCCGAAACGGAACTGGTGATTGATGGCAGCGGTGTTCCGATTGACATCATCCGCTCGGCTCGTTTGTTCTCGCATCGATTGATCGAAGAGATGATGCTTTCAGCGAATGTCGCCGTCGCAAAATTTTTGGCGAAAAAAGAAATTGCGGCCATCTATCGCATCCACGAGCCCCCCAACGAACTCGCGATCAAATTGCTTGATAAATATCTGCATAATTTTGGCGGGAAAACGACTCTCGAAAGCGGCAAACTGCAAAAGCGCTTGACCAAAGCCCTAGAGGAATTTGCCGGAAGGCCCGAATCGCAGGTTTTGAATATCCTCACTTTGCGTTCGATGAGCCAGGCGAAGTACAGCCCCAATAACCTGGGACATTTTGGCTTAGGCTTTGAATACTACACTCATTTTACATCGCCGATCCGTCGCTATCCTGATCTTATTGTGCATCGTCTGTTGAAAAGCCAGGTCATGAAAAGCAATGATTATCGCTTGATCAGCGAAGATGATCTATCGACTGCGGGAACTGTTTTATCAGCGGCCGAACAGAGATCGGTCAAAGCCGAACGACAGGTGCAAGCGATCAAAAAGGCCCGCTTCATGGCTCCTTTTGAAGGAGAAGAGTTTGATGGCATCATCAGCTCTGTCACAAAATTTGGAATTTTCGTTTTGCTACGTCAGTACGATATTGACGGTTTGATTCGCTTAGACGATTTGGCGCCCGGAGAAAAATTCGAATTCGATGATGAAAATCTCCGGCTCGTGAGCAAGCGCTCAGGATTCAGTTATAATATTGGTGACATGGTTCGGATCCAGGTTTCTCAGGTGGACATTGAAGCCGGCCAGATCAATTTCTCATTGGCAGAAACCGAAGAGGTCACTCCCGTTCAAGGACGCGTGGGCCGTTTTATCGATAAACTTCGCGGTAAGAAACCCGTGTCGGCCCGGGTAGAAAAACCTCGACGCGATGGCGGCAGCGGTAACAAAAAAAATCGCGCTCAAGACTCGCAGCCACCTCGCAAGGGCGGCGGGAGACCACAGCGATCGGCTTCGTCGACTTCCACTTCTTCATCGCGGACACCCTCTCGAGGCTCGCGGCCCGAAGGTGGCAGAGAGCAGGAGCAAAAAAGAAGAACTGACTCGAGACAGGAAGCCAGATCAGACGGCCGACGAGCGGGTCAGCCAAATAGTCAGTCAAATAGTCGACCAAGTAGTCGATCAGACAATCGACCCAATAGCAGACCAGATCATCGCTCCCATAGTCGGCCAAACAGTAAGGCAAATAACAGATCTGAACATTCCACCACCAAAACTTTCGAAGTCCCCGCTCCGCGCAAGGACAGTGGACCCAATGAAAATCTTCTCAAGATGATCTTAGGTCCCGACGAGTATCAAAAGAAAATAAAAGAGCGGGATTCACAAGCGAACAAGCCGTTGAGCAAAAAATTGCAATTTGCCGAAAAAACAAAACTCAGTTTCACTAAGGACGTCGACAAAACGGAGAATGAAAGTGTCAGCACTCAAGGCCGGAGCCAGAATCGGAAAGACCCTCAAGAACGCGGGAAGACTGCGGACGATCGTGGGGGTGTTCGCAAGACACGGCTTTCACAACGTCGCGGAAAAGGTAAAACTCGGTAAGTTCATTATCGATCGCCTGAACACCTCGCCGGAGATGGATAATCTCACGGCTCCCGAACGCGTGCGCATGAGCTTTGAAGAGCTGGGTCCTACTTTTGTGAAGCTGGGTCAGCTGCTCGCTTCTCGTCCCGATCTCATTCCCAACGACTATGTCACCGAGTTTGAAAAACTGCACGACCAAGTTCAGCCCCTTGCCTTTGATGTGATTGAAAAAGTTTTACATGAAGAGTTTGGCGCGAGCTTAACAGATAAATTTACCAGCATCGAGCCCCAAACTTTAGGCTCTGCCAGCATTGCACAGGTTCACCGGGCCCAGCTGAAAACAGGCGAATCGGTGGTCATCAAAGTGCAACGTCCCGGTATCATCCAAACCATCAATGATGATTTAAATATACTGTATGTCTTAGCCGAATTGCTTCAGACCTACGTTCCCGAAACAAGGGCCTTCAATCCCGTCGGAATCGTTGATGAGTATTTTAAAACTTTGGAACTCGAAACAAATTTTGTCGTCGAGGCCAATAACATCCGTCGCTTCCAACACAATTTTGCGTCGGAAGCCCACGTGAAAATTCCCATGGTCTATATGGACTTCACAACCGAACGCGTTCTCACCATGGAGGCCCTACCAGGAGTTCCCCTCAGCCACGAAAAGGCTTTGCAGATGGAGGGCATTGACTCCGACCTGATCATTCGCCGAGGACTGCAGGCTTACTTAAAAATGGTTTTTGCGGATGGTCTTTTTCACGGCGACTTGCACGCCGGGAATTTTTTCGTCCTGCCTGATAACAATATCGGATTGATTGATTTCGGAGTCGTAGGCCGTCTGAGCGGGAAAACTCAATCGATCGTGGCCAATATGCTTTTGGCCCTTTCGCGCGAAGACTACGACCGTCTGGCTTACGAGTACGTGGACCTTGCGCCCTTCACCGATAAAATCAACGTCGACCTGTTTGCCCGTGATCTGCGCGAGATGATCGCGCCCTTTTACGGATTGAGCATGAAGAACGTCAATTTAGGAAAGCTCCTGATGTCGACCTCTGCGGTCGCCGCTAAACATCACCTTGTCCTGCCCGCCGAGCTCATGCTGTTTTTTAAGTCCATCGTTTCGATCGAAGGAATCGGCCGGCGCATCGCCAAGGATTTTGATTTTCTTCAGTACTCTCTCGAAGTCGCCGAAGAAATGGCCAAGCACCAGATGGATCCGTCGAAAATCATGTCCGAGCTGAATCAAGTCGCGCGCGAGTCGAAAGCCTTTCTAAATTCACTGCCCCGTCAGCTGAATTTTCTGCTGCGTAAACTGAATAGCCCCGAGCATTCTTTTCGCCTTAAAATAGAAGAGATCCAGGATCTCAAAAAGTCCATCGAGGTGTCCTTCAATTTGCTGTTCCTCGGAGTGATCATCGCGGCGCTTATTCTCAGCGCTTCGCTGGTTTACGTCCACGACAGCGGGCATCTCATCGCCGGAGTCCCCACCTTGAGTTTCATGAGTTATATTTTGGCCGTTTTTCTGGGTATTGTCGCTTTCTTTAATTATATCAAAAAGCCCTAACAAGAAGCTTTTCACATTTTATGTGGGAGATTTATGCAGCAGATTTATTACGAACTCAGCGTCCTCGCCAAGGCCGTTCACTTTAAGAATCTCTCTGCGGCCGCCTTGCATGTGGGCCTGAGCCAACCGCAGCTCTCGCGCATCATCGCAAAGATCGAAGATGAACTTAAAATCGTCCTGCTCGATCGAACCGCGAAGAGGAAATCAGGTTGGACCAATGTTGCCTTTCAACTTTCTGATATTTTCGAAAAATCGGTGCGCCGCTTGGAACTTGAAATGCAAGGGGTCAGCAACAACCAACTAGTGGCCGAATTACATATCGGAACATTAGAAGGCCTCTCGAACTTCGCCATGAAAATCACCCGAACTTGCTTTGAAGGAGTCGGCGTTAAAAAAATTCTTCTAGATATTTTTGATCTGAACGAACTCGAAGCGAACTTTCTCTCGGGCAATCTGGATCTGATTCTGACTTCGAAAACTCCAGGGCGGCAAAAATTCAAATACTTCGAAGAGCTCGGCTTTCAACAGCTTGAAAAAATTCAAACCTCTAAAAAGTTTGGCGTCTACAGCACCTTTGAGTACGGCCGTTTGCAAAAAAAAGATCCCGATGATTTTGAACACGTCTTCGTTTCGAACTCTTTAGCCCTGAGACGAGAATGGTTCAAAACGATCGGCGGCACCGGCCATATGCCGACCGAGGCGAAGAAGGGCAAATCTTCCAAAGAAAATGAACCGGTTTTGCTGATCGGCTCGGAATTGCTCAATCCCGTCCTTTGGCAATCTATTTCTGAAGCCATCACTGAGGATTAAGTGCAAAAATCCCCATCGACCCGCGTCCCACCTGAACTCGAAGAGCTGACCGAACGGATTGGAACTTTCATTCAGTACTGGGGTTTCAAAAAAATCCACGGTCAGATCTGGACCCATATTTTCTTAGCGAAGACACCCATTGCCGCGACGACCCTGGTGAAGCGGTTGGGCGTTTCGAAAGCCCTCGTCTCACTTGCGGTGGGGGACTTGATCGAATACAATGTCATCCGCGTGGCCGGCAAAGGCAGCCGTCGAAAAATTTTTCTCGAGTCGAATTCTAATATGTCCGAAGTGATCTGTTCTGTTTTAAAAATGCGTGAACGCCAATTGCTTTCGCAAATCATGGCTTCTCATCAAAAATTTCAACAGCTCCCCGTGGAAGAAAAAAAGGACCTCGATGTCGATCAAGAACGCGCGACGGAGCTCGGCCTGATGATCGAAGACGCCGAGCTGGCTCTCGATTCATTGATCGCTCACGCTCTCGACATTCGTGTCGACCAGCGCTAGAGGCTCTATTTTTCCCCTTACCAAGACGGCAAGTGGCGGCGGCGGTTTCTGCGGGTCTTGATGATTTTTTTGGCCGGTTCTGAAGCTGTTACTGTTGCGTTTTGCTCAGTCATACTTTCCTACCTTTAAGTGGAGCCATCATAACTCGACCTTTTTTTTAGGCCAAGGGACCTAGACCTTTCTTTGAGATGTTGATCACGAAATGAAAAAAGGGTCCTGCGTCAAACGCAGGACCCTCTATAAACATTCTGATCTCGCTTATACGTTAACTTGAATGTTAACGACAACGCGTTTAGCCAAGAAGTTTCAAAGCCAGCTGCTGAGACTGATTCGCCTGACCGAGAACTGACACTCCTGCCTGCAGCAAGATGTTGTTTCGGGCCATATCTGAGGTCTCAGTCGCAATGTCCGCATCCCTGATGCGTGAATTCGCGGCCGACAAGTTTTCGTCTGAAACCAGAAGGTTGTTTGACGTTGAAACCAATCGATTTTGGAGAGCTCCAAAATTGGCCCGAATCGCATTCACGGAAGTCATTGCCTGATCAATCACGTTCAAACTCAGTTGCGCGCCCTCCTTGGTGCCGACCGATTCGGCTGTCAAACCCAAGGCCTCAAGCGAAGCATTGGCGGCAGCGGAGTTGAAACTGATGCGATCGCGGAAGGGATCGTTATTGACACCCACTTGAATGTCGATCTGTCCACCCGTTCCGTTCAGCAAATCATAACCGTTAAATTTCGTCGACTCTGTCACCCTTTGGATCTCAGATTTTAATTGCTGATATTCCACATCGGTGAATTTTCGTTCCGTGTCGCCGACCGTGTCGGAAGAGGCCTGAATTCCCAATTCGCGCAAACGAATGAGCATATTCGAGACTTCGTTTAGACTTCCCTCGGCCACTTGCACGAGTGAGATTCCATCGTTCGCATTGCGATTGGCCTGTCTCATCCCGCGGATTTGCGCTTTCAGATTTTCACTGATCGCCAAACCAGCCGCATCGTCTGACGCTTGGTTGATTCTCATTCCCGAAGCCAATCTTGCCATCGACCGATCTGTGTTCAGACGTGTCACGTACAAGTTCTTCTGGGCATTGAGTGCAGCGACATTTGTACCTATTCGTAAACCCATCTATCCTCCTTGCATATTTCCGTTCCTCCTTGAATGTGCCAACCATGGCCTGAGGTACTTCATGTACCCGTGTTAATAAAAAAACACACTGACGTGTTACTTTTCGGTACAAATATAAATTTATTTGAGTCTAGATTTATCAAATTTTTTTTGAAGAGTGGCGCGCGAAAATCTCGCGGACAAATGGGACCACCAAATGGTGGCCCCGCGCAGGAAACAGATCAATAGGTCAGCTTGCATGGCAAGCCTCGGTTCTACATGAGAGCGCTTCACGCGCCCTCTTCTGAGGGTGATCTTGATCTATCAAGATCGTAAACCAAAGTCATTCAAGCTCGAGCAATTGGAATTTTACTCGAGCTTCAGGTTATTAACCTTGGAACGACTTGTTCAAGAGTCCTAATGCTACATTCGCTTGTTGATTCGCTTGGGCTAAGACCGAAGTACCCGCTTGCAACAAAATATTTTGTCGGGTCATTTCAGAAGTCTCCTCAGCAACATCCACGTCACGGATTCGGCTGTTTGCGGCTGACATGTTCTCAACACTTGTTTGAATGTTGTTTACCGTCGACTGCAACCGATTCTGAATGGCACCGAAGTCGGCGCGCATCGCAGAGATACTGACCAAAGCCGTATCGATCGAGGCCAGCGCATTCTGCGCCGAAGCCTTATCAGAGACGCTCGTCAGATTGATTCCGATGGCGGCAGAGTTCGCATCTGCTTTCGACGCATCAAAAGAGATGCGGTCAATCTCGGGATTATTTCTGGTACCGACCTGGAAGTCGAGCACCGAGCCGACACCCGCGAGCAGCTGAGTTCCATTGAACTCCGTGCCTTCAGATATTCGATCGACCTCTGAGATCAACTGATCGTACTCCACGTTGAGGAACTGACGCTCTGTTGGCCCCACCGTATCGGAAGCTGATTGAACAGCAAGCTCACGAAGACGAATCAGAATATTACTGACTTCGCTCATCGCGCCTTCCGCTACCTGAACCAGGGAAATACCGTCTTGCGCATTTCGTGAAGCCTGCTTGAGACCGCGGACCTGAGCTTTTAAGTTCTCAGAGATCGCGAGTCCAGCGGCATCGTCGCCTGCTCGGTTGATGCGGAATCCTGAGGCGAGCTTTTCCATGCTCTTATCAAGACCAATCTTCGTTCCCCAGAGCACCCTCTGAGCATTTAACGAAGCCGTGTTCGTGTTAATTCGTAAACCCATATTTCCTCCTCCTTGAAGATCCGCAGTATCTATCCTTGATACTGGATGAACATTTAAGTTCCATGGGCAGTTTATATTGCTATCTTACTCATCGGAGTCAGTAGAAATTCCTAAAGTGATACGTCTCATTTTTCTACAAATCTGGACCTTGGGAGGTGGGAGGTACGCCGTTACTTTTCCGGATGCAGTGCATCCGGAAAAGTAACGGCGTACCTCCTCCTAGAGCACGGTGTTTTCGAGAGAGGGTTTCTTGCCTGTGAAGGGATTCGCGACAAACCCAAATTCGCGATGCCTCAAAGCCGCGCGGATAAGAAGGTGATTCTCTTCTGAGTACTCTGTATTCAGCCACTTCAACTGCTGCTGAGGGTTTTGAATGAGTCCCAAATTATCGAAGACAGGGAGAACTGAATGCTCTACTCCTAGTAGGCCTCGCAGAGAGCTGTAGCGATAATCCTCGACGTTTTTACAAATCCCTGCGTGCACAGGATTGCGATAGACATACTTATAGACATTTTGGAAGTGGACCGGGTTTTTGATGACCGACCAGAAATAAGGACCGCCAAAAATCTGGTTGATACGGTTCGTCCGCTCCCCGATCCTCCGGCTCACTTCGCGTTGAAGGTAATTCATCGCTTCATCTATATTTCCACGCGGAGTCGAAATCAGCATATGGAAGTGGTTATTCATCAGAACAAAAGAGTGAATTCGAACTCCGTAGGCCAGAGTCACAAAATAAAGATAAATAGAGAAGATCTCCCAGACTTCGTCCATTGGTAGGAGAAACCACTCTTTGTTCGTGCATCGGGCTGATACGTGATAGGGATAGTCTTCGGTTCGGTAGGTCTTTTTTCGCGCCATGCGCTTGAGCTCTATCAAGACCTAGACCTCAGCCGAGCGAAATTCCCTAGATCTAGGAGATACGCTGCGTCCGGCTTGAGAACCCGCACTGTTCATTTGACAGAGTTGATGTCAGAATTCATAGCTAGACGAAATCTCATCTCCCTCATTTGGATGCACTGCATCCGGAAAAGTAACGGCGTACCTATGGAAATTCGGGATCCTTTGCATGGTTCGATTTATTATTCGGAGAGTGAAGTGGCGGTTCTGGATACGCCGGAGTACCAGCGTCTGCGCGCGATCAAACAACTGGGATTTGCGGAGTTTAGTTTTCCTGGAGGGACTCATAACCGCTACTTGCACTCGGTCGGTGTTTGTCATCTTGCCGGTCAGTGCTTCGATGCGATTTTCCGCGTTTATCCATTTTCGCGGCCCTCCGTTAAAACGCGTTTCCGTCAGGTCCTTCGTCTGGCCGCTCTTCTTCACGACGTCGGTCATGGACCTCTCAGTCATACGACGGAACAAGTGATGCCGCCCCTGCAAGATTTGCAAGTGGCTGTTTACGAAACCCAAGCGAGCGCATCGGCCGAGATGGTCATGAATCGCAATCGCCGCGCCACCCATGAAGACTATACGATTAAGTACGTCACCGATTCGAATATTGCCGAGACCCTGCGCCGCAACTTCAGTGACATTGATCCTCTGTATGTGGCCTGCTTGATTGATAAATCCTTACACTGTCCCGATGATTTTTTCATCGATAGCGGAGTGGACTTCCGTCCCATCCTCAGTCAGTTGGTCAGCAGCGAACTCGATGTCGATCGCATGGATTACCTCGAGCGTGACTCTTATTTTTGCGGCACAAATTACGGCCGCATCGATTTGCACTGGCTGATGCAGAACATGACCTTCAACCGCGTCGCCGAAAAAATGTACCTCGCCCTGAACCGCCGGGCTTTGTATTCCTTCGATGATTTTTTGATTTCACGGCACCATATGCATTTGATGGTGTACTGCCACCATAAGAGCATTATTTACGAAGAGATGTTGAACCGCTATCTCACTTCCCCCGACTGCACCTTCGTCCTGCCTTCGCAAATTCATGAGTATACCAAGTACAACGACTATAAGTTGCACGAACATCTTGCCAGTGTTTCAAACCCCTGGGCCCGCCGGGTGGCCGAACGCAAACCCTACAAAGTTTTGATTGAACTGCATAACACGAGCCCCAGCCCGCGGCCCGAAAAAATCCGCAGTTTTCTCGAAAGCCAGAACATTGACGCGATCTGGGCCAGTTCACAAACTCGGCTTTCTAAATACCATACGGCCTCGCCTGAAGAAAAAGCGGCGCAAATTTTCGTGGTCGATCAATATGATCGTTTAGACAAACCGGCCCCTATTGGCCAATCGACGGAAATTTTTAAGCGCTACGAGGGAACTCGGATCATCGATAGAGTCTACGTCGCCCCCGAAAATTATCAGGTCGCCGAAAAATTCATCGTTGATCTTAAAATGTAGTCTCCCCTCGAGCGAGATAGTATCGAAGAGGATCCTTTTTAAGTGAGCTTCAAGACTTGGCCGGTGAGGGAAACTCCGCCTTGGCTCAAGAGGAACGCCACCGTGTTCATTATTTTTTCGGGCTCGGTGATTTTAAGGCTGCTGTCTTTTTGCTTGAGGCTTTCCACCGCGTCTTTGATCGTCTTCATTTGCGGGTACTGGGCCATCACCCACTCTTCCGTTAATCCCAGCGAAAGCACATTCAGGGTCACGTTGAATTCACTCATTTGCCTAGCGAGATTTTGCGCAAAGGCGATGAGCCCACTGCGTGCGCCCGCCAGGATGGGATCGGGATAATTTTCGTTCATCAAAAAAAGCACGCGGCCTCTCTTACGGGTTTTCAAATAATTCAAAACGGCGTGAGTCAGTAAAACACTCACTTTGAAATTTTGGTGGATCTCTTCGTCGAGATAGGAAATCTCTTCACCAATTTTAAAGCCGTTGGGCCGGTTGATCAATTGGGCATCGATAAAAAGATCCACGCTGCCAAAACTGTGAGCCGCCGTATTCACCGCCTCGCGCGTGTCGGCCTCGGTCAAAAGAGGATTCTTGATCGACAGGGCTCGACCGAACTTGAGATTGATCTCTCGAGCATCATTGATTTGATTACAAAAACGGATGGATGGAGCATTATCCGTGTTCAACAAAACACAATCGGCTCCCAATTGGGTCAGGCCCATGATTAAGGACTGCACGGTGGAATTGAAAGGTCCGTAAATAAGCGCTGTTCGTTCCTTTAAACTAAAATCCATTTTTTTCCTCCGAACGCCTGATCGCTAAAAGCAGCAACAGCAACAAAATATTTTTCTATAAACGTTCAACGATCATCGCGATGCCTTGGCCCCCACCTATACAGGCGGAACCCAAAGCAAAACGATTCTGTCGACGATGAAGTTCGTAGACAAGATGATTCATGATTCGAGTTCCCGAAGCACCGAGCGGATGGCCCACGGCTATCGCTCCGCCATTCACATTGGTTTTTTTAGGATCAAGCTTGAGTTCCTTCTGTACGGCCAAAAATTGCGCAGCAAAGGCCTCGTTGACTTCGATTAAGTCCATTTGCTCTAAAGTCAGCCCTGCTTTTTGCAAAGCCAAACGGGACGCGGCGGCAGGGCCAATTCCCATGATTGTCGGATCACAGCCCACCGAAGCAAAGCTCACGATGCGCGCGAGAGGTTTAGCGCCATATTCCTTAGCCTTCGACTCGCTCATTAACAAAGAGCAGGCCGCTCCGTCCACAATTCCCGAAGCTGTTGCCGCCGTCACCAAACCATCTTTTTTGAAAAGTGCCTTCATGGCGTTCAATTTTTCTAAAGTTGAATCAGGCTTAGGGTGTTCATCTCTGCTCACCTCGACGGATCCTTTTTTCCCATCAACAGTGACCGCGCAAAGTTCACGCGCAAAATCTCCCCGCTCCAGGGCCGCTTTGTATTTTTGCTGAGTGAAATAAGCGTACTCATCCACTTGCGGCCGTGTGATGCCGTATTTTTCACCCAGGTTTTCGGCCGTGATGGCCATGGGCATTTTCGCGTAGGCATCCATCAAAGCCGAAGTCATGTAATCTTCGAGCTCAAAATTTCCCATGCGCATTCCATCGAAGCGAACTTTGCGCGCGACGTAGGGAATCTGCGACATCTGCTCGACCCCGCCGGCCAGAACGCAAGAAGCTTCACCCGTTAAGATCATCTGCGCAGCATTGATCCACGACTGAAAGCCACTGCCGCAAAGTCGGTTGACGGCATAGGCTCCGACATGAACCGGCACCCCCGCCTTCAAGCCAATATGCCTCGGTAAGTAGGCGGCATCCGCTCCGGATTGAACCACGTTGCCAAAAATAATATGATCGACTTTTTCTGCACTCACACCGGCTTGCTCGAGTGTAGCTTTTGCAGCGACTACTCCCAAGTCCGTCGCTGAAACATCTTTAAGTGATCCACCAAAAGCCCCAAAGGGCGTTCTTTTTCCTGAAATAAAAACTATCTTTTCCATAGGACTTAAGAGTAAGTTCGATTTTAAACTGGGTCAAATTATGAAAGGGATAGTCGCATGAAGATATTAATCATCGGTCAGGGTGGTCGCGAACACGCCATCGTGAAATCCCTTGCACAAATGCCCTCGGTGATGGAGATGCACGCCATCCCCGGAAATGACGGAATGGCGAGAGAAGCCTTGTGTCACAATATTTCTCTGCGCGACCATGAACAGCTCATTCAATTTTGTCTGCGCACAGAAATTGATTACGTTTTTATCGGCCCGGAAGATCCCCTTGTCGAAGGTCTAGCAGATCGTTTGCGCGAACGCGGCATTTTAGTTGTCGGGCCGAGCCAAGAAGGCGCTCAGCTGGAGGGCAGCAAAATTTTTGCGAAACAATTTATGCAGGAAGCAGGAGTCCCCACTTCGGCCTATCAAATTGTTACGAGTCTCAAAGAAACTCTCGAGGCCTCCCAACGCTTCACGGCGCCCTACGTCTTGAAGGCCGATGGTCTGGCGGCGGGCAAAGGTGTTTTCATTTGTCAGGACCAGGCGGAACTTAAAAAAGCGGCCGAGGATTTATTCGAAAAAAAGATCCTGGGTGCCGCGGGCGCACGCGCCTTGCTCGAACAGTTTATGCCCGGTTGGGAACTGAGTTTCCTAGTTCTGACGAACGGAACAGAATACGCGACACTTCCCCTCGCACAAGACCATAAACGTCTTCGCGATGGTCAAGAGGGACCCAATACCGGCGGCATGGGGACAGTCGCGCCGCTTAAAATTGAAGACAATCTTTTGAGACGCATTGAAAAAGAAATCGTTCAACCCAGTGTCGACCTCCTTGCGCGAAAAAACATCACCTACCGCGGAATTTTATTCATCGGAGTCATGGTGACCGAGCAAGGCCCTCAAGTCTTAGAATATAATGTGCGCTTAGGCGATCCGGAAACTCAAGTCATCCTTCCTTTGATCGAAGGCGATCTGGCGCAAATTTTTAAAAATTTAGCCCAAGGAAAAATTCATCCCTTGAATGTGAAGAACCTTTACTCTTGTTGCGTTGTTTTGGCTGCCGAAAATTATCCTGCCGCTCCAAAAAAGGGCGTTGTCATTCCCGCAGATCTTTTTTCGCAGACCTCTTCCAGTTATTTCATTCATGCCGGAACCTCACGCAATAAAGAGCAGCAATGGATCACTCAGGGAGGTCGTGTTTTAGGGGCAGTAGGCCTAGGCTCAAGCCTGCAAGAGGCCATTCAAAACGCCTATCACCAAGCCGAACTCGCGACTTGGCCCGGACGGCAGATGCGCACAGATATTGGCAAATACTTTAATTAGTCGGGTTAGAAAGACCAGCGAAGTCCCATGGAGCTCATACCTTCACGGGCACTCAACGAATGGCTCACGACCAAGTCTTTATCTTTGAACAGCTTCTCGCTGACTGAAAAATCAGTTTGGGCAGCCCGAGCATTGTAATCGATCATGGCCTTTATCCAACCCGTGTATTCCATTTTCGCCAAGGCTTGAAAAGCTTCAATTTTAAAAGAAAATTTATGCGTCACGCCGCTCGCCGAAGACGAGGGAACAACCACGTCTGTTTTCAATTTCTCTTGAGTGCTTTCGGCCACGCGGCCTACCGCGGAATCTTTAAAGCCTGAATTATTATACCAATATTGAAAGCTTCGATCGGCGATCCGGCTCATCATGCTTCCCGTAGATTGGGTAGAATCGACATCCGTCGGGATGATCTCCCCCACATCCTTCTGGGTGATCTGAGGAGTCACGTGGTCCACAGGAATTAAAAGCGGCTTCGTCGCGTCTAAATCGATCTTCGCGAAGCACTTGCAAACACATGTCATAGATAGGACCAAAAAAATCCACTTCATACGTCAAAACATTTCAAGGAACGTTCCAAAATGAAATGGCCCAAAATGCACCTCTAAACGATTGAGCCTCAGAATAAGAGAATGGTTCGGAAGCCACCCTATAAAATGCGCTTCAGCTGTCGCAATTTTAGACACCTCTGCGGTTTTGTAAAAACGTCTTACTTTGAGGCGTAGGCTTTGCACACTGAAGGAAAGTATAAGGAAAGGGCCTTGAAGTTGACCCCGCTGAAAAAACTAAATGAAGTTATTTCAGCTGTTTAAGGAAAAACTTTGACCGCTCAGCAGTTTGATTTTTGCGCAAAAAAGGTTACTTCGCTACCTATTAGACAGAGGAGTTTTCGATGAGTTTCCGAAATATCACAACCGGTTGGCTGCCCCTGGCCCTGTCCGTTGTTTTAGTTATCCCCCAGCTCCCAAGCGAAGCATGGGCTGATCTTCAGGTTAAGCTTGAAGTCGGAATTCCCGCAGACATTTTTCCTGTCGAGATGGGCGATCAGAAAGACATCGATAAGGAGTCTTCTGGCGGCCCGACTTCTGGCGGCCCGACTTCTGGCGGCCCGACTTCTGGCGGTCCTACTTCCGGTGGTCCTACTTCTACCGTTCCCTTTTCTGGCCCCTCCTTCGACAGCAACAACAGCAGAGGCGTTGTCCTTTCGGCCGCTCCCATGAATATGTCGGCCGCCAAGGTCCCGGACGAGTACAGCTGCCCTCTGTTTGACAATCGTCCCAACTCAGAGCTTCTGACTGCGATCAGTGCCCTCAGCGCTCAGGTCTCTTCGGTCCAAGATTGCAAAAACGACACCTCGGCCTCGTCTATTGTGGATAACAACAAAACAATTACCGACAGCATCGCGAGCCTTCAAAAGATGACTCAAGTGACGGACCCAACTCAGGTCAACGTCGGCGGCATCGAAGCTGCCGTCACCGGCGCTTTGCAGGCCACGCAAAATTTAGGTTCTATCCTGAACAGCAATGGCTTTTTAAATTCCAAATGCGGCCGCCAAACCATGTCTTCAGGACAAGCGCTGCTGTCTTTGAACAATATCATCAACGGCATGTCTCCCTATGCGCTGATGGCGGTCTCTATGAACGCGGCTCTTTTGCCGGCCCTGCCTTTCGTCATTGGCGGAGTCGCCGTCACCAGCGGCATCTCCATCGCCGCCAAAATGTACAATGCGAACACTCTAGATATGTCCAGCCCTGAGCATCGCAAAGCGCTCCTCCAAAACACCTGCCAGTTTATCAAAGTCGCTAAAAAGGTTCGCTTCATGGAGCTCGCACAAAGTGGTCAAATCGAACAAATCAGCCAAAATTTGGAATCGAGTGTCCAAGCCTACCGCAATAAATTCTCGCAACCTTCACGTGAGCTTTATTCTCTGCTGAAATATAAAGATGCTTCAGATAAAGAGCTGGCCGCGGCCCTTGCACAGACGAACGAAGACAAGAAAAGTCTCGGCAACCTAGATGAGCAACTCGCACCCAACTCGGACAATTTAATGGCCTGCATCCTCTCCCGCGAATTGGTCAATTGGGCTCAAGATGGAAAATCGTTCCCCGCCTCGGCCATCGTTAACTTTGAACAGGTCACAAAAAATCTGCAAAACAATTCACGCCTGCAAGCAGTCGCCACTCGCGCCGTTCACGAGTCTTCAATGAAAAAAATCACCGAGTCGGCCGCGCAGTCAACGACGGATGAGAAGGCCCTGATGACTTGCGCGCAAACAGGCCGCGCCTGGATCGCGAGCGTACGCCAGGCCGTTAATTCCACCGCGGCGGTGATCGATGCGAAGAAAAAATCCGTCGAAACCGAGCTCAGCGCCAATCGCGACTACCGCCAGTGGAAATCCCAATACAATGTCATCCAAATTGAAAAAGTCACCGTGGACCGGGTTGAAAAAGCTTTAGAGACCCTGGCTAAAGATGATTCCTTCATCGATCGATCGGAGCTCGCGCAGCGCATGTCCGTTCTCAAAGCGGGCCTCTTCGGCGCGCGCGGTTTGAAAATCCCCGTGCTCAGCGGCGCTCCTCCCGTCACGGCATGGTTGAATTACACCAAGTCTCTTCACGACCGGGCGATCAGTGATTTCGTCGCCGCTTGGACCGTTCTTTACAATGGATCTCTGACTTTTAACGTGAACGATCCGGTCATTGGCTTTCGCAGCGTCGATGCCCATCGCGTAGCGGCGATGAATGAAAATGACAAGAACGCCTCCGTTCTCAGCAATCTCACTTTAGCGACTTTACCTGTCGGTTCCCGCGGGAATGAAATTGCCTGTCAGCAATTGGAATCTGCCTGGTTGAGTTGGAGTGCGGCCTTAGATCATCTCGGCGCAACGCAGTTGTTCTGTAACATGATCGACGGGGTGATTGACGTGAATATGGATCCTTCCGTGGTCAACTTCTGCCGCGGCAGCGTGGACCTCAATGGCAAAGTGAATTGGCCTTCAGCGATCACGAGCGCGAAAAGCGTGCTGGTGCAAAAAGGATTCAAGCAAAAAGCCGGCGTCGTGAGTGCAAAAATCAAAGAACTTCAGTGCCCGATGCCTTCGGCTTCGGTGATGAGCAACTAAAAAGTCCTTGATCACTCGTCGAGGATGAAATTGGCAGGATCAACCGGAGTTCCGTTGATCCTAATTTCGTAATGCAAATGCGGTCCCGTCGACCGGCCCGTATTTCCCACGGCCGCGACCACATCCCATTTGTTCACGCGCTGACCCGCCTGCACATAAATCTGCGAGAGATGACCAAAACGTGTCGTGACCCCGTAGCCATAATCAATCGTCACCAGTTTTCCATAGGACTCATCGTAAGAGGCAAACACCACCACGCCATCGGCCGGTGCGTACACCGGCGAGCCCGGCGCGGCCGCGATATCTAAACCCGCATGCAGAATCGTTTTGCCGGAAAAAGGCGAGACGCGGTAACCAAAACGTGACGTCAACCAACCACGGGTGGGCTTGATGTTGGGAGTCGCGTTCAGCAAACTTTGCCGTTCGCTCAGGCTTTCCCATAAATCAATAACGCTTTGTTCTTTAAGCTGGGTTTCTTTGACGGCTTTATCGATCCGCACAACCAAAGAAGCATAGTCTTTATCTGTTTTTTCTTGGGCCACTTCACCGACTTGATCATTCAAAGGCTTCTTCGTCACAAAAACCTGGTCCTGCTGCGCCAGATTTTCATTCGACAGTCTTTGGTCCATCGGCTCATACTCTTCCACCTGCTGACCAGCCGCGGGTTTTGATCCCATGGTCAATTTTGAAATCCGGTCTTCTGATTCGACATTGGTGATGAGCTTCAATTTGGTTGTAAAAGTTTTCACGCGCTCCAGGGAGTTTTCGAGTGCGCTCACCTTGCCTTCAACCACTTGAAATTGTTTTGTCAGCTGCGCGTTTTCGGCCTTCAGTCTTTTGTTCTCGACGGCCTGTAAAAGCAAGCCGAAATAATCCACCAAACCCGCCGCAAAAATAATGATCACGACGGCCGCGATGAAAGACGCCGCCTTCAACCAAGCCGCAGACAGGACCACTTTGCGCGTCTTCCCCGTTTGATTGCTGACTACAAAGAAGGTGACTTTTTTTGAATGACTCACATTATTTACTCATAGAAGTGAAGGACTAAAACGGTGACATTATCATCGCCGCCATTTGCAAGAGCTTGCTCAACGCAGGCCTTGACTGATTTGTCAGGAGAGTTTTGATTGAGGATTTCGCTAATGCGCCGATCCTGTACCAGGGTTGAAAGGCCGTCCGAACAAATCAAAAAAGTTTCGCCCACAGAGACTTCGCGCTCGATCACGTCTGGGTGAACATCCCGCTCATAACCCACACTGCGAGTGATCACGTTCCGACCCACAAAATTTTGGATCTGATCTTCACTGACGATACCGGCTCGAAGTTGCTCATTGAGCAAAGAGTGGTCTTCAGTGACTTGCCAAAGATAAGGCTTTTTAAAAAAATAACAGCGCGAATCGCCGACATTGCCAACGTAGAGATGCTTCCCACGAATATAAGCGACGACCATGGTCGTCCCCATTCCGGCCAGTTCAAGTCTTTCGGTGGCGGCCTTATCAAAAATGCGGCGGCTCGACTCTTCATAGGCCTGCAACATGACTTCCCGGGGGGATTTTTTCATGACGTCGGGTTGAAGAAAAACCTCTTCCACCGTTTCAACAGCCATGCTGGACGCGACCTCGCCTCCCGAATGGCCGCCCATTCCGTCAGCCACGATGAATAAACCAAGTTCTTTGTTGATCAGGCAAGAATCTTGATTCGAATCCCGACAAAGTCCTTTATCTGTTAAATACCACGCATCAAACTTCATTGGATTCATTCTGACTGGGCCTCGGCACAGAGTCAAATGACAGTCTATAAACCTCTCCTCGACCTCTGTCGAATTCTGCGAAATCATCCAGACAGGACTCATTTTGTAACTGGTAAATACCGAATGAGCAGATATGAATTCACGATCGCTGCGCCTTGCAATTATCAGCTCTCTCCTTCTGCATCTGCTTTTCGCCGTGAGCACCCTTGTTTTAAGTGATCGTGTCAAACCTCCACAGACGCAAACGGTCAGCGTCGATTTCCTCAAACCCGAAGAGCTCGAAAAAATGCGTGCGGCTGACCGTGTGCGTGACGACATTTCAAAGCAAATTGTGGAACAAGACGAAAAGCCAGCCAATGAGGCCGAACCAGATCAGGCAAAATTTCTAAGCGCAAAAAATCAGACTGTGAAAAAACAAACGATCGCCGTGAATCGCGGTGACTTCCAAAATACGAAAACAAATTCAATCGCAAAGCCAGGCACCGCCGCTCCCGCAGAAAAACCAACGGAGTCTAAAGCAAAAGGCAGCGCGAAAGATCTTTTCGCTAACTATGATCCTTCGGCCGCCTTCGAGCGCCAGGAAAAAGAACGAGAAATAAAAGAACACGGCCAAAATCTGCCGGAAGGGGCTCAAGGTTCAGCCGCCGTTAGTCAAAGCAACGACTACGTCAAGAACGTCGATCAAGGCCTTGAAACACTTCTCAACACACGCGAGTTCAAATATTACTCTTACTACAATCGCATCCGTCGCCAGCTGGCCCAACACTGGGAAGGCAAAGTGCGCGAAAAACTTTCTAAGATGTACAGAGAGCGTCGCGCTCCAGCGAATATTAGCGACGATAAAATTACCAAAATCATCGTTGTACTGAATAACGTCGGGACTCTTGTCACCGTGAAAATCATCAGCGACTCGGGTGTGCGCGATTTAGACGATGCCGCCGTCGAGGCCTTTCGCGAAGCGGCTCCCTTTCCCAATCCTCCTAAGGGGATTATCGAGGAAGACGGAACCGTCAAAATACGCTGGGATTTTGTCCTAGAGTCCTAGCTCTTGATGCGCCATATAACCCTATAGCTTTTGAGGTCTTAGAATGCTACCACTAGCCTCTGACCATCTAAGGAGAAGCCTGTGGACCACCCGGCACTAAAGAATGCAAATCGCGACGTTCTTGAGTCAATCGCTCGACGTGCGCACTATCTTTCGACGCAAATGATTTACCAAGCCAATCATCGCGAGGACAAAGCCAAAGGAGATCCCAAAATTGGGGGTCATCCCGCCGCCTGCGCGAGTTCATTGCATATTATGGGCGCCTTGCATCTGATCGCAAAAACAGGTTTTGATCACATCGCAAATAAACCCCACGCCTCGCCCGTTGATCACTCGTTCAACTATCTTTTAGATCTATTTTTCAAAGGCGACTTCTCGAAACTTTCGCAAGAGGAAGCTGACACCGCGATGTTGGGTTTGCGCAAGTATTCCAAAAATGGCGAACCGGTTTTTCAATCTTATCATTCCACTTATGACAGCGATCACCATAACTTCTTCCCATCAGGCACCGTCGGAATTCCGCCCGTCGAAGCGGGTTATATGGCCTTGGCCTATCGCTATGCGCGTGATCATGGATATGAAGTTCCCGAGGCGCACTTCTGGGCTCTCTGCGGAGATTCGGAATTCCGCGAAGGCTCCATGTATGAAGCCGTTCCTGACTTTGCCGAACGCGAGCTCGGCAGTCTCACTTGGATCGTCGATTACAACCGCCAATCCCTCGACGGCCATCGCATCACCAATCAAAAAATAATGAATGGTACCGATGCGGATCGCATCGAACGCACAATGGCCGCCAATGGCTGGGAAGTTTTGAACATTCGCCATGGCTCTAAACGACAAAATCTTTTTCAGAAAAAAGACGGCGAGCTTTTCAAAAAATTCATCGAACACGAGCTGGAGGATTACGAGCTGCAAGCTCTCTTGCTTGTCCAAGATATGAAAGCTTTGAAAAAAGGCTTAACGAAGGAACGACCCGGCCTTAAAAAATTCCTCGAAGGCATTTCCGATCAGGAGCTTTTTGATGGCATCCGCGATTTTGGCGGTCACGACATTCTTTTGATGGCCGAAGCTTTGCTCAAATCCAAAGAGAGTAAACGTAAACCCACGATCATCATCGCCCATACTTTAAAAGGTTGGGGCCTGCGGTGCGCGGCTCAGCCCGGAAACCACTCCCAATTACCTCAAGAAGACGAAGTTCTCGCTCTGCGGGAAAAGCAAGGCATCAAAGGCGATAAACTTTTTGAGCGTTTCGCGCCCTCGACAGCCGAAGCTAAATTTCTCAAAGAGCGCGCGGACCGAATTTCGAAAGACATGAAATCCCAACAGGAGCTCAAAGGGAAAAATCAGAACTTCTTCCTGGAAAGACTGGCGGCCTGGGGCGAGATCCCTCAATCTCTTGAAATCAATACAAAGATGACGAGCTATCCCCATACCCAATGGATGCTGGGTCAGCTCACCGCAAAAATGGTGCGTATTGCGAATACACCGACCGATGAAAAAAAATTAGTAGAAAAGCAAAAGGCCCTCACCGCAAATGAAAAACCTTGGAAATTGCCTGGAGAGCTTTTCATCACCATGGCACCTGATGTCGGGACATCGACGAATTTGAATCCGGCCATGGATGGGAAAATCTTCGGCGCTCCGGTTGTTATCGATTACGAAACGGACTTGGGCGTGAAGGATGAAAAACTGCCCGATCTGGTTCCAGGCGAAGAAGAAAACGATCGTTTCCTGCGCTTTGAAATTGCGGAAGGCAATGTGATGTCTTGCGTGGGCGCTTTCGGTCGTATGCGCGATGTGATCGGCATTCCGATCATCCCGCTGATGACCGTTTATGATTTTTTCATCAAGCGGGCCCTGGATCAGTATTTTTATAATTTGTATTGGAAAAGTTCTTTCATCTGCGTTGGCACGCCTTCAGGGGTGACGCTTTCGCCTGAAGGCGCACAGCATGGTTGGAAGTCCGATATTCAAATTCCCAATCAGATCACCTGGGAGCCCTTCTTCTGCCAAGAGTTGGATTGGATCTTATGCGACACGATCAAACGCCATGTTCTGAATGATAATGCGGGCCGCACGGGAACTCTGCTCCGCTTGGTCACCCGCGGCGCCGAACAAAAAGACTTTCCTCTTTACCTCAAAAAACAACTGCGTTTCAAAGCGAACCAAGAATCTCCGCTCGCACGCGCCGAATTTCCCGTGGCGGGGGCCGTGAACGAAACGGATGTAACCGCTCTCGATGAAAACCTGATCATGACAGCCATCCGTGAAGAAGTTTTGAAGGGGGCCTATCATCTGATCGACTACCGCGGCTATGCGGGTTATGAACCCGGTGATAATGTGGTGAATATTTTTGCCATGGGATCATTGGTGACGGAAGGGATCAAGGCTTCCGAAGCTTTGCTGGCTCGCGGGATTTATGGCAATGTGATCGTCGTGACTTCTCCTGATCTTTTGATCGGCATTCAAGGTCACGCCAGCGATTACGCCTATTTAAGAAATGACCTGGGCTTGAATTCAAATCTTTATCTGAAACGCACGGATGATGTCTCGACCGGAGATCTCATCACCGTGGCGGGACGCCGTGTTCCCGTGGTCAGCGTGCATGACGGCGAAGCCGGCTTGCTCGATAACATCGGCTCCATCGTGGGCGTCCGTCAAGAATCTTGCGCGGTTCGCAAGCATTCCAAATGCGGTCGCCCTGAAGAGATCTACGCCTTCCACGAAATTGATGCCGAATCAGTCGTTGAAGCCTGCGGCAAGGTTCTCGCCGAAACCGCTCTGGAAAAAGTCATTGTCAGCGGAAAAGCCCTCGAGGAAACTCATCAAGCTTCCGCGACTTCAAGTCACTGGCGTGATCTGTGGCCTTCCCGCAGCTCTGACCATAAGCACTAGATGATGATGGCCGCTTTTGATTCAACCCAAGAGCTCCCTTACGAAGGGGAGCTCTTCAAAGCGAGAAAGAAAAAGTACGCGGAAGTCGTTTTCTTCGTGCATTTTTACGGCGGAGTTAAAAAACAACTTCTTCGCCACGTGCGCTTCGTGAATCAGCTCGGTTACGATGCCTTTACTTTTCAATTGCAGGGCAATCATCACGATATTTTGAATTTCAACCTGCCGATCAGTTCCGAGTTCGCCTTGGGCTTGAAACACATCTATGCGGATCAGATTGAAATTCTTTTGAACGATATCCCCGGTCAAAAAATCGTCTATGCTTTCTCTAATCCAGCGGGCTCGGCGATTGAGGCCATCGCGCGAAGAAATTGCAGCGACGTGGCCGCTCTCATTTGCGACAGTGGTCCTTCGGCGCGGCTTCTGCCGTCAACGTTTCGACTTTTCACCTATGATTTGAAAATCAAGTTTCTGCCCTTGCGTTTGCTTTTGTCTCCGCCCTTTGCGTTGCTGTGGAGTCCCCATATGCACAAAGATATTCAGACAGACCTAGAAAAGTTTCCGACGGGCTTTCGCATTCTTTCGATTCGTGGTTGGAAAGATAAACTTATCCCGCCCGCCCATATTGACGAAGTTTTTGACCCCCATCCTCAATTGGATTGGCAAAAACTAAGCTTACCGGAAGCCGATCATTTAGTTGGACTGCGGGATTTCAAAAAAGAATACGCACCGGTCGTCGAAAGATTTCTCAAATCGGTCTCAACGGAGCTGTCAAGCGAGCCGTCAACAGAACTACCAGCGGCCCGCCGCCAACGTCCCAAAAATCTCCGCAATTAATTCAGGCCACTGCGTCGGCGCAGAGCTTCGGTCATGGATTGATCCCGCAAAAAACTTTCGATCATTTCGTCGGCCGGTGTCTTTCCGGTGGCTAAACGTTTCTTAAATAGATCGAGGGCCGTCGGTGAAAACCCCCAGCTCATTAAGAGAGAGGATGAGCGCTCGAGAAGCTCCGCCGCCCTTGGAGACATATCTTCGGCTTGAAGACCCCGGCGGGCCACTTGGCCCAGATCATAAATTCGACTTTGCTTACTTGCACGACCCCTCAGGCCCTCATCCAAGACTAAGCTGATAAAGGATAAAAACTGGGCTTCGATTTCGCCCAGCGATTGCGGCATATCAAAAACTTTGAACTCGTAGCGGTTTTTTTCATTGGGATGAAACTCGACGGGCGGAGCGATGTAGCTGCGCTTGTGCATGCGAAAACTTTTACCAAAGCTTCCGTCCTGCAGGCGCCACAGTCCTCCCTCCACGAAGGGAGAAGCCACACTCAAGGCCGCGAGGGCCGGGCCATAATAGTTTATTTTGTTCTCGAGATCTTCCTCTGAAACCAAAGCCGCTAATTCTTGCGGAAAGCTCAGATTAATATCGGGGCCGTAGGTCGTCATGACCTCCATGGACCACTGCCAGTAATCATGCCGGCGTTTATTCTGCGGTCCCACAAACTTAGAATGCTCCGGATGATGAGAGAGCGAAACGATGTCGTAGCCGGCTTCGTTCATCTTCGCCCGCAAGCGTTGGAATAGAACAGTATGAACTTGCAGAACCTCGGCAAGACTCGAGCAGATGGGTGTACGGATCTCGACACCTTTAGGTAAGATCTGCTTACTGAGCGCATCCATATCGGGGAGGTGATAACCCTCGACCACAAAGGGCATCAGCTTGGTTTGCGGAGGCTCTAAATCCATGCCTTCACAGGAAGGAATGCCCTCGAGCGAGATCGTTTCGAAAAGTCCATTGAGCTCTTCAAAGGTTAAATCCGGATGCCACAGAGCTTTGAAGTCGTCTTTCGCGACAACAAGATATTCTGACTCAAGGCCGAAACGAAATTGTTGGGCAAAGGATTTTTTTTCCGCAGGCGAATAGTCATTTAATTTTTTCATTTTTTTACTTTTTGAAAAGAGTTTTTTTTCATGTAAGGAAGCGCAAAAATAATCATTCCCGAAACGAGTAAAAAGAAAACGCCGAGGGCGCTCGGAAAGAACAGACCGTAGCGAACGAGTTCGCCAAAGTATGCGCCCTCGTGCAAAGAGGTCAGCCAAGAGGCTCTTCTAAGGCCGGTCCCGATAATTCTGCCATTGCCACCATCGATCAGAATCTCCCATTGCGTTTTTTTGGCGCGAACACGGATATTGCCACTCGCAGGACGAATATCGATTTGCGCAACGTCACTCCAGCTGTGGATTTCGGCCTGGGGGAAACTCTGAGCTACCTGAAGAATTTGCGCAAAAGAAATGTCCAGAGTGGTCTGCACACGAGGGTACGCGGGCTGCACCCAGGTATTAAACCCACGGCTTGCCAGTAGCAAGCCCGTCACCACAATAACTAAAAAAGGAGCGGCCACCACGACCGAAACCCAGCGGTGCCATTTTCGAAAAAAGCGACTCATAGGCCGTTGTTATAAGCCACGAAAGGGCTCTTTAAAAGGAAAGTTTTTGCTTTTAGAGTACTGAAAACCAACTGATGAAAAGCTTTCACCTTTCACATCGCCTTCTCGACCAGAAAGGGGCGGATTATTCCAGGAAGGAGTGAAAATTGAGAACTAAAACTTCTTGATCCCCAGGAAAAGCCCCTCTGAGGTAGGCACCAAAGCACTTTCGTAAAGACTTTCGTCAGCGAGCCGCTGATTGAAATTTTGCAAAACACGAATTTGCTTCTCGTTGAATTTTTGCGCTGGGGAGGCTCCCCAAACAGCCCCCGACAGAAAAACGTTGTCGGCAATAATCAAACCACCCCGGCGCAGATTCCGCTCCGCCCATTCCAGATAGTCTCCGTAAGCGGCTTTATTGCCATCGATGAAAACGGCATCGAAGGGTCCGTCTTTTTCTATTTCCTGTAATTTTTCTTTCGCGTCCCCAACGTGCAGATGAATGGACTTTTTGGCATCTGACATTTGTGCAAAGATCTGCGCTGCCTTTGCGGCGTGCTGCGGGGATTTTTCGAAGGTCCACAAAACTCCGTTTTCGCCGAGGCTCGCAAAAATATACTGGGCCGAGAGCCCCGTCAGGGTCCCGATCTCAACGCACTTCCGAACTCCATGCAGGCGCAAGACAAAGGCCAGCAAACGCCCTTCGTGCGGTGACAGACTGATGCGCGCAAGGCCTAACTCTTCGGCAAAAATCCGAGACTGCTTCATCAAAGAATTTTCAGAAGCGAATAGTTGCTCTAGATATTGATCTTGAGGAGAGGGGAGTTCTTTTCTCATGGGCCGAGTGTGGCAAGAATTGCGAAGCAAGGCAAGTCAGCCGCGATTTTAATGACTTCGGTGCGGGGATGAATTAATCTACCGCGATGAAACCACTTCTTGCCTTCGATCTTGACGGAACCCTTATCGACTCAGCCCAGGATATCGCGGATGCCGTCAATCTGACTTTGACCCGTCACGGAAAAAAAAAGGTCGCTTTTGAAACCGTGGTCGCGCATATTGGCGAGGGTCTCCGCAAGCTCATTATGGATTTTTTCCCTGAACTCAAAGCGGACCAGCACGCCTCTTTTCAGCTCGAGCAAGAATTTCTTGTCGACTACGAAAATCAGATGTTTAACAAAACTCAGGTTTACCCCGGCGTTTTTGATTTTCTAAAAACCTGGGAGGGACCTATCAGCATCATCACAAATAAAAACGAAGCGCCCGCGAAGGCCCTGGTTCACCATCTGGGTCTGCACCAATTTTCTTGGATCGAAATCCTCGGGGCCGACAGTCTGCCCGAAAAAAAACCAAGCCCGCTGCCTTTGCAGACGGTGATGAGCCTCGCTCAACGCTCTCCGCAAACGACCATCATGATCGGCGATGGAACTCCTGATCTGCTGTCGGCCCAGCGGGCGGGCACCCACTCCATTGCCATTGGCTTCGGATATACAAGTTCCGAAATTCTTCAAACTTATCAGCCATCTGCCTTCTTGAGTAGCTACTCTAACCTCGACAAACTCATAAAAGGCTTAGGCTTTCTCAATTGACTTGTAGCAACAATCGGCCAGAACCAGATACCTTTTTGCGTCAAAAACATCTATAAGAAACTCTTTTCGGGGGTCCTTTAGTGAGCGATATCCTACTTGAGGTACAAAATTTAAAGACGAAGTTTCAAACGGACGACGGCGTTTTCTATGCAGTTGATGACGTGAGCTTTAACGTGAAGCGGGGCCAAACTCTCGGCATCGTAGGCGAATCAGGCTGTGGAAAATCTGTCACCTCTCTTTCGATCATGCGTCTTATTCAGGCTCCCGGAAAAATCGACTCCGGCAAAATTCTTTTCAAAGATCAAGATTTGTTGAAGGTCAGCGAAGACAAAATGCGCAGCATCCGGGGCAATGAAATTGCGATGATTTTTCAAGAGCCGATGACCTCCCTCAACCCTGTTTATACGATTGGCGATCAGGTGGAGGAAGCCATCATTCTGCACGCGAAGGGACTTAATAAAGTTCAAATCCGTGAACGTGCGATTGATATGCTCCGGATCGTCGGGATTCCTGCTCCCGAGAAGCGATTCCACGAATTCCCTCACCAGCTCTCGGGCGGGATGCGCCAGCGCGTGATGATCGCGATGGCGATCAGTTGCAATCCCGAATTGCTCATTGCGGATGAGCCTACCACGGCTCTGGACGTCACCATTCAAGCGCAAATTTTGGATCTCATGCGTAAACTGCAAAAAGACTTCAATGCGGGAATGATTTTGATCACCCATGATCTGGGTGTCGTCGCTGAAATGTGCCAAGAGGTCGCAGTCATGTACGCCGGCCGCGTGGTCGAGTACGGCACGGTCGAAGATATTTTTTATCGTCCCAAGCATCATTACACCAAAGGTCTTTTGGATTCGATTCCCCATTTCAAAACGGGCGAAAAACTCAGCCAGCTGAAAACAATTCCGGGCATGGTGCCCAGCCTTCTCAATTTACCGCAAGGCTGTCGCTTTGCTGAGCGCTGTGCGGCTGCGCAGAAGGATTGCCGCGCGTCCTATCCTCCCCTTGAAAATCTGCGGGGCATCCATAAGATGGCCTGCTATCACCCCATTACAGTTGATTTGGTGAGCGAGGCCACCGTATGAGTGACGTCCTGTTGAAAGTGGAGAATCTTGTCAAACAATTTCCTATTTATGGCGGTATTTTTAGCCGTGAAATCGCGAGCGTCAAAGCGGTTCAAGGCGTTTCCTTTGAAATTAAAAAAGGCGAAACCTTAGGACTCGTCGGCGAATCCGGCTGCGGCAAATCCACTCTCGGCCGCTGCATCGTTCGCCTTCATGACACCACTTCCGGTCAGATTATTTACAACGGCAAAGACATCACTCGCATCGAAGGCCAAGAGCTCCGCGAGATGCGGCGAAAAATTCAGATTATTTTTCAAGACCCCTATGCCTCGCTCAATCCGCGCATGACCATCGGAGCCATCCTCGAAGAGCCTCTGATTATTCACAATCTCTTCGATTCGGCGCAAGCCCGTCACAAACGCATTCTCGAGTTGATTGACCTTGTTGGCCTTCGCGCAGAACACCTCAACCGCTATCCTCACGAATTTTCGGGGGGCCAAAGACAACGTGTGGGCATCGCCCGTGCGCTTGCCGTAAATCCTGAATTGATTGTTTGCGACGAGCCCGTTTCGGCGCTGGACGTTTCGATTCAAGCTCAGGTCATCAATCTTTTGATGGAGCTGCAGAACAAGTTGGGTCTGACTTATATTTTCATCGCCCATGATCTCAAGGTGGTCGAACACGTTTCAAATCGCGTGGCGGTGATGTATCTAGGTCGTATCGTAGAAATGGCGGATGCCGAAGAGCTTTACCGTCACCCCAAACATCCCTATACCAAAGCCCTGCTCTCGGCGATTCCCGTTCCAGACCCTCGACGTCGAGACGAGCGTATTATCCTGACCGGAGACGTCCCCAGTCCCATCAATCCTCCAATCGGTTGCCACTTTCATCCCCGCTGCCCTCTCGCGAGCGAGGAATGCAAAACAATCGATCCGGTTTTGAAACTGGTCCGGCCCGACCACACCGGTGCGTGCATTAAGATCTAGTCTCTAGGAACTCCCGATTTTTTCCGAAAATTCCCTCATGAAGGTCACAGGAAAAATTTGGGTTCTCTACAACTCACAAAGCGGAAAACAAACAAAGCCCATGTCCGTGGTGCAAACCCAGGTGGCTTTGCTCAGCCTCAAAACGCGCAATTTCAAGAGTATTTTCATTTGGACTCCCGGTTGGGATGGCTGGCAGCCCGTCGAAGATTTCCTCAAATCAGAGCAGACTTTTTTCGTCATCGCTCAGCCCCCTAAGCCAGAACGACCTGCACGCACAAAATCTTTAGCCGTCGACGAAGAGGCCACCCAAGTCACGGGAACGGGCACCGAATCGGGCGAAAAAGAAAACCATTACACCGAAGTTTTCGCGGCGGAGGATCACGCCGTGTTGAAAAAGGAAGACTACGGTTACTACTATCAAGATTTCAATGGTCATGAATTGGACTACTCCAAAATTCAAAAAATTTCGAAGGTCAAAATCAAAATGACCAAAACGGGCAAAGGCAGCATCGACATCAACAACCGTCGCAGCACCATCCGTCACGGTCTCAAAATCGAAGTCGTGATCATCACTAAAGAGCGCACCTTCCGCACCTATTCGAAGAACATCTCTTTGGGTGGAACTCTCTTAGAGGATGAAGTGCCTCCTGATTTTCTCAATAAGCCCTTTGAATTGATCATCATCAATCGCTTTGAGGCAGATCCCGGCAAGCGGCGTCTTCTGTTCCAAGCGAAAATCGTCGGCGACATTGAAAACCCGCGACGTCTGATGTTTTTGAATGCCGAGCCAGAAATGATGGCTCGTCTCGATGCCTTGCTGGTGGCCTACGTGGCGTATCAGCAGCAGATGAAAAAGCAGGCGGTTTAGGGTCTTCTTGCCGGTGTGGATGCTTCGAACAGCGGTGAAGGCTGCACAGGATGGCCACACTCAGTCAATTACAGAGAGCCGCTGTAATAAAAACCGCCTCCTGCAACTCCCGAAAGCCCCTATTACCCCTCGTCACTCAATTTCAACAAGGTATGAACTGTCTTCTTCAGCTTCTCGATATCGAAGGGCTTCTTAATATAATCATCCGCACCAATCTCGAAGGCCTTTTTCATATCTTCGTCCGTCGCTTTACCCGAGACGAAAACCAAGGGAATCTTCTTCAGATCCTTATGTTCTTTCAAAAGTTGCGCGAGTTCAAAACCGTTAATCCACGGCAGGCCGACATCCAGCAAAACCAGATCCACGGGATCATCATCCAAGACAGTTGAGAGCTGAGTGGCGTCCGCCGCTAATTTTAAAACATAGCCTTCGGCTTCCAAAATTCTCTTTAGCGCCAAGCGCATGGTCTCGTCATCTTCGATGACCAAGATGATTTTAGGATCCAACTTTTTCTTGGCCTCGCGAAAATCATCCAGCGAAACAACGTCCTGACCCGCGATGCGGGACTTCGTCATTTTTTCGATCTTCTTCACCAAATCCTTGGTGTTGATTTTTTTATCCTTCATGATTTGCCTCAAGCCATCTCTCTGCATCGATTGCAGCCATACATCCTGTACCGGCGGCCGTAATGGCCTGGCGATAATAAGAATCCTGAACATCACCTGCCGCAAAAACGGCCGGAATGTTTGTTAAAGTCGTCCCTGGTTTCGTTTTCAGGTAACCGGTCTCATGCATGTCCAAAATACCCTTGAAAATCCCTGTATTCGGCTTGTGACCGATCGCGATGAATAAACCCGTGATGTTGAGCTCACGTGTTTCTCCATTCACAGTATCTTTAATGCGGGCGCTGGTCATGCTTTTCCCATCGCCCAGGACTTCCTCGACTTCCGTATTCCATAAAACTTTAATCTTCGGATTGCTCATCGTTCTTTCGGCCATGATTTTAGACGCGCGGAAAGAGTTGTTACGATGAAGAACATAAACCGTTTTTGCAAAGCGCGTGAGGAATTGGGCCTCTTCCATCGCGGTGTCCCCTCCGCCGACGACACCCACATCTTGATCGCGAAAGAAGGCGCCATCACAGGTGGCACAGGCTGAAACGCCCCGGCTCATATAGGCCTTTTCAGAGGGCAAACCCAAAAGTTTAGCGCTGGCTCCGGTCGACACGATCACGGTTTTCGCGAGGTGCAGCGTTTGCCCGACCCATACCTTGAAAGGGCGAGAAGAGAAATCCACCTTGGTCACATTACGGGTAATAAATCGGGTGCCAAATCGCTCGGCCTGCTTACGAATAATCGAGATCATTTCGGGACCTGCGATCCCGTGCTCGAAGCCGGGCCAGTTTTCGATATCCGTCGTGATCATCAGCTGACCGCCCGCCTCTTCACCCTCGATCATCAGCGGCTCTAAACGAGCGCGTGCGGTGTAAATGGCTGAAGTCAGTCCCGCTGGACCTGAACCAATGATAATGACCTTTTCAACTTTTTGTTCCATGGGTACCTCGAAGAGTCCTTAAGTTATCAATGGGGCAGGCCCTTTGTGAATGAAAACCTCAGATGTTTCTTCGCGTCAGAAAGATCAGGACTTTGGATTTTCAGAAAAGTATTCAAAAATAAGAAATGCCGCAAATTTCGATCCCCCAACTGCAAAAAGTGTTACAGGTCGAGGCCGAAGCGAATCTGATGGATGCCCTGCTTCGCGCGGGGCTTCCAGTGGCATCTTCTTGCGACGGCGATGGAGTCTGCTCGAAATGCCGCATTCGCATTCTTCAAGGGGCCGAAAATTTATCAGAGCGGAATCCGACGGAGCTTTTCCTCATGGAAAAATCAAAATTCACTCCTGATTTTCGTATCAGCTGCCAGACCCAGGTTTTAGGCGATATCAGCATCGCGGCGACCTATTGGTGATTATTTTTTCAACAGACGAACGGCATTGATTTCAATGCCTTGATTCATAAAAATTTTCTCGAACTGGGTCAAGAAATTATCTGCAGCTCGGTCGGACTGATGTAAATTCAGGGTTTTATAAACGATTTCGTAGGGTGATTGTTTAATCTCTTCAAGGGCCCACAAAAAATACTCACGTGAATCTGTTTTGAAATCGATGAAAGAGCCTGGCTTTTGCAAGCGGTAAAGCAACTCTAAATTTTCCTTTGCGACAAAACGATTTTTAGGTTTACGGGGCGCCACCCAAGGATCGGGAAAATGAATGTAAACATTATTAAGTTCGTCCACCGCAAAAAGCTGATCTAAGTTAAAAGCATGATATCTGATCATGGCGACATTTTGGCTGCCATTCTTCAAAGAGCGACGGATGGTTTGGATGAGCGGCTTGTACTTCAGCTCAATTCCCACCAACAGACGCTCGGGAAATTTCGCGGCATGATGGGCAAAGTGAAGGCCATTTCCGGTGCCGATTTCTAAGTCCAAAGGACGTGTTTTCTCGGTCTTAAAAACCTTTTCGCGCCACTGCCCTTGGTACAGCGGACCCCGCACCTCATCAAAGGCCACATGGGAATACTCCCCGTTCAAAGCGAGAGTGTACTCGTTTTGATTCGGCAAATCCTGGGTGACATTGATCACGCGCCGGGGCCGGGAGCCGGGACTATTTGAGCAAGAGGGCTGGAGATCCGTCGTTGTTTCCATGCGGGTTCGGTCCTGCGGTAAGGTTAGCAACATTAAATTCTTTCCGGGTTGTAAACTCAGAACGACGGATGGGGCAATCTAAAACATCACAAAAAGTGCAATAAGCACGTTGGCAGGGATCAATGTGAAAAGCAATTTCACCATCAAAGGCGTAGTCACGGACCACTTCTTTTTCGAAATCATGAGTGACTCCGTGGGCAAGCGCCACATCCCAATACTCGGGGACGACCACATGGGCATCGACATGGTGAAAATTTCCCGAGCGGATGACCCGCATATTGTGAATATCAATCAAGCCTGGCCGTTTAAATTTTTCAAAAGAAGCTGCCAGCTGGCGAAGAGCCCCTTCATCCGTGGCATCTATCAAGCCGCCCAGAGAGGATTTCACAATTTTAAAACCAGAATAAGCTAATTGCACAGAAACTAAAATCGCAACGACGGGATCAAGCCACCGGATCCCCGTTAATAGCACCAATCCCAGGCCCAGCATCACTCCGACCGTGGTCCAAACATCCGCCAGAACATGGGTGCCGCTGGCATGCAGGGCCGTGGACTGGTGCTGAAGGCCCACGCGGCGCAGGTAAAGTCCTAGAAAAAGATTCACGAGAGTCGCTCCCGCGATGATGACTAAACCGAACTCAAGGGTGTGCAGTCCACTGCCCTCGAGCAGAACCCGCACACTCTCGTAGCCGATTATCAAGGCCGCAAAAAAAATCATTCCGCCTTCGAAGGTCGAGGAGAAGTACTCCGCCTTCCCATGTCCATAGGGGTGGTCATGATCGGCCGGCTGCGCCGCAAAGCGCACCACAAAAAGAGCCACGGCCGCGGCTAAGACATTGACGATGCTCTCGAGAGCGTCTGAAAGAACCGCGGCGGAGTGGGTTTCGCGATAGGCCCACATTTTAAGCGCCAGGATGACGGCACTCGCAATAAAAGAAATAAAGGCCGCCCGCTTGCGGATTTGCGTGGAATTCATGGATTTCAGTTTTCTTAGATCGACGAAAGCGAGTCAATAGCAAAAGCTATCCGGTGGCTTTCTTGTGTCGGTTCTTGAGGTTCTTGTTGATATCGTAAACCTGCGCGATGGCGGGTTCGTAGAATCGCACCTGATTGCGGCCGCCCCGTTTCGCGTCGTAGAGGGCCTCATCTGCACGGCGCACGAGCTCACGGGCCGCGATGTCTTCGCCCCGAACATGGATGGCGAAACCAAGAGAGATCGTCAAATTGATCGAGTCTTTCCCATTCACGAATGTCGTCGCCGAAATCGTTTGGCGCAAGCGTTCACAGAAATTCATGACGCCGGCGTGGTTGGTCTCGGAGAGGACCACGAGGAACTCATCGCCTCCGTAGCGAGCTGGGATATCGATGTTGCGCGTGTTCGCCTTGATGATCTTACCGACTTCAGCCAGGACGTAACTGCCGAAAAGATGATCATGCCCGTCGTTAGCGGTCTTGAAGTAATCCATGTCCATCATCACGACGGCCACTTCGCGATTGTAGCGTTTCGCCCGCTCCATTTCGAATTCCACACGTTGATAGAAAGAGCGCATATTGTAAAGACCGGTGAGGTCGTCAATATCCACCAATTCTTTAAGCTGTTGATTGGCGACGATGAACTGCTCGTGCAAGTTGCGGATGCGGATTTGCGTGCGCACTCGTGCCAAGAATTCTAAGGGCACAAAGGGTTTCACGATGTAATCGTCAGCCCCAGCATCCAGACTTTCAATGATGACTTCGGTATTTTGATTATTAGAAACAAACATGCATGAAATATGGGGCGCTTTTTCTCGAATGTGTTGCAGCAACTGTAGACTATTCATGCTGGGAATCGTGCGATCCAAAATCACCACGTGCGGAATCCAAGACTCCAGCCATTGCAAGGACATATCGACGCTTGTCGTGCCTCGTACATCGTAGCCTTCCCAACTGAGGGGCTCGAGGATAATATTTAAATTATCAAGATCGTCATCGATCACGAGAATACGGTGGCTTCTCGGAGAAGACGCCGAAGGTTTTTTATGTTGCTTTGCACCGCTCTCAAAACTCATAACTCATTCCATTATAATCGGAGGACACTCTACCGGTCACAATTCCCGAAAAAACTGGCCCCGACCTGTCTTTTTTCTAATTCGCCTACGTTCAACAAATGCATTGAAAAAAAAGCTAATCTTAGTTATCCCATCCTATCGGAAAAAAGAGGAAAAACTTCATGGGCTATAGCTTCACAAACATCGAATTCAAGTGGCAAAAAGTCTGGGCCGACAAAGAGGCTTTCAAAACCGAACTCAACTCGACCCGACCAAAGTATTATGCCCTGGATATGTTCCCCTATCCCTCTGGATCTGGCCTGCACGTTGGTCATATGGCGGCTTACACACCGGCCGATATTGTTTCGCGGCAAAAGCGGGCGGCGGGTTTCAACGTTTTGCATCCCATGGGCTACGACGCTTTTGGTTTACCTGCCGAGCAGTACGCGATTCAAACCGGAATCCATCCGGCGCTCACCACCGAAAAAGCCATTGCGAGCTTTCGCAATACGCTCCAGTGTTTCGGATTCAGTTTTGAATGGAAGCGTGAAATTTCGACCTGCGATCCAAAATATTACAAATGGACCCAATTTATTTTTCTGAAACTTTTTGAGCGGGGCCTGGCCTACCAAAAAGAAGTTCCGGTCAACTGGTGTCCCGCGCTCAAAACTGTTTTGGCCAATGACGAAGTTGTTGACGGGAAATCAGAACGTGGAGGACATCCCGTCATCCGCGTTCCCATGAAGCAGTGGATGCTGAAGATCACCGATTACGCCGAACGCCTGCTCAATGATTTGGATAAGCTCGATTGGCCCGAGCGAACGAAGGACGGGCAACGCAATTGGATCGGTAAAAGCGAAGGCGCCCGATTGACTTTTCAGGTTGCCGGTTCAAGCGAGACTTTTCAAGTCTTCACCACCCGCCCTGACACCTTGTTTGGCGTGAGTTTTATGGTCCTTGCGCCTGAGCATCCTCTGGTGGCACAAATCACGACAGCCGCGCAGAAGGCGGTGGTTGCAGATTATCTGCAAAAGGCCTCTGGCAAATCGGAAATTGATCGCAAAGCCAACACGCAAAAAACCGGCGTCGCGACGGGTGGTTTTGCCCTTCACCCATTGACCGGCGAAAAAATTCCGGTGTGGATCGCCGACTACGTTTTGATGGATTACGGAACCGGCGCCATCATGGCCGTTCCTGGTCATGATGAAAGGGACTTTGAATTCGCCGTCACCTACAATTTACCTATTCCGTTTATTATTAAAGCCGAAGACACCTCTAAGCCCCACATCGGTGACGGCGTTTTGATCAATTCGCAATTTTTAGATGGTTTGAACAAAAACGAAGCGATCCAAAAGATGATCTCGGTGCTGGAGCAGAAAAAAATCGGCCAGCGCGAAATTCAGTACAAATTGCGGGACTGGCTTTTCAGTCGGCAGCGCTACTGGGGTGAACCCTTCCCGCTGATTCATTTTCCCAAAGCGGGCCTCAAGGCCGTTCCCGAAAACGAGCTTCCCGTCTTGCTTCCCGATGTCGAAAATTTTGAACCCTCCGACAGCGGCGAAGCTCCGCTCGCAAGAAATAAGGCTTGGGTGAACTACACCGGCCACGATGACTTGGGCGCAGGGGAAATAGGCCGTCGCGAAACCGATACGATGCCAGGCGCTGCAGGCTCCTCTTGGTATTTTCTTCGCTACACCGATCCACATAATGATCAGGCGCCCTTCAGTCCCGAGGCGCAAAAATATTGGATGCCGGTGGATATTTACATCGGCGGCCCCGAACATACCGTCGGTCATTTGCTCTATGCACGTTTTTGGCAAAAGGTTCTTTTTGACTGCGGACTTGTCAGCCACGATGAACCCTTCAAAAAATTAGCTCACCAAGGGATGGTCCTGGGTCCCGATGGTGAGAAAATGTCGAAATCCCGTGGCAATGTGATTCCGGCCGATCAAATTTTAAAAACCCATGGCGCCGATGCTCTTCGCACTTTCGTCAGCTTCATGGGTCCTTTGGATAAAGATAAACCTTGGTCCGATACGGGCATTGATGGAGTCAAACGCTTCCTGGACCGGGTTTGGCGCCTGGTCGCCACCGACGAAGGCCAGCTCGTGGTCGATGAGGCCGCGCTGGGCAAAGAAGTCGAAAAGATTTTGCACAAGACGATCAAAAAGGTGACGGATGACATTGCGGCCTTGAGCTTCAACACGGCGATCAGCGCAATGATGATTCTCGTCAATGAGCTTTACAAGCAGAACTGCCACTCTAAAAAAGTATTGCTGCCTTTATCGCAGTTGCTGATGCCTTTTGCTCCGCACGTCGCTGAAGAAATTTGGGAAAAAATGGGAGGCGAGGGACTTTGTTCTTTGGCCCCTTGGCCTAACTATGATACGAAGCTCATCGCAGACGACACGGCGACCATCGGTGTTCAGGTGAACGGAAAAATGCGCGGGACAATTGAGATTCCCGTCGATGCTTCCGAAGAATTGGCGCTGAAGGCCGCTTATGATCTTGCGGCGGTTAGCAGCGTTCTCGGGGGGCAAACTCCCGCGAAGGTGATTTACAAAGCCGGTAAGATTTTAAATATCATCGCCAAAGCCCTTTAAGGAGAGCAAAAGAGATGTCAAAAGAGACCACCCCCTGGAGTCCCGAAAAAAGTGCCGCACTTTATGGAATCAATACGTGGGGAAATGGTTATTTTCGCGTCAACGCCGCCGGAAACGTCTCGATCACTCCGATGGGAGCCAATGGCGCCGGCATCGATCTTTACGAGCTCACCCAGGATCTTTTAGATCGTGGTATCCGCGTTCCCATCATGATTCGTTTTCCTGACATCATCAAAGCCCGGGTGGAACTGCTGCACGGTTGTTTTCAGAAAGCCTTCGCCGATCACGGCTACAAAGGCGAGTACTGCGGCGTTTATCCGATCAAGGTGAATCAACAACGTCATTTGGTGCAAGAGATTGTGAAGTACGGCCGGCACCTGCGTTTGGGTCTGGAGTGCGGTTCGAAGCCCGAGCTGCTCGTTGTGCTGGCTTTGATGAATACGGAAAACGCCGTGATCATCTGCAACGGTTTCAAAGATGTCGAGTACATCGAGACCGCGATCCTTTCACAAAAATTAGGCCGCAACACCATCATCGTCGTGGACCGCAAAGAAGAGTTGCCGATGATCATCGCGGCCGCAAAGAAATTCAACTCCCGCCCTAAAATCGGATTCCGCGCTAAACTCAACACCCAGGGCGCCGGCAAATGGGTGGACTCTTCAGGGGCCCGCTCTAAATTTGGTCTAACCTCGGTCGAAATCGTTGAGGGCGTAGAGCTTCTGCGCAAAGAAGAAATGCTCGATTGCTTAGAACTCATGCATTACCACATCGGCTCACAAGTTCCTTCTATTCAGAGCATCAAGTCTTCCCTGAAAGAAGGGGCGCGCTTCTATACCGAACTCTACAAAATGGGCGCGGGCTTGAAGTATCTTGATGTCGGTGGTGGCTTAGGGGTCGACTACGATGGCACGGGCTATTCTGATAGTTCCGTTAATTACAGCGAACAGGAATACGCAAACGATATCGTCTCTGTCGTGCAAACGCTTTGTGACGAAAAAAATATTCCGCATCCTCATATCGTCACCGAGTCCGGTCGCTTCCTGGTCGCCCATCACTCAGTGCTCGTGTACAATGTGATGGGGATCAACAATCTGCATCAGCACGAACCGCCACGCCCGACCGCAAAGTCGGACCCCAGCATCATGCAGGACATGCAGTATATTTACGAAAAGGTGAACAAGGATAATTTGAACGAATGCTTCAATGATTTGACCCAAGCCAAGCAAGAGACCTTGCAGCTCTTTACTTACGGCGTGCTCAGCTTAGAGCAACGGGCATGGTGTGAAAGCATGTACTTCGCGATCGCGACCAAGATGGTGCAACTCGCAAAAACCGTTTCTGATACGGACGACATTGTCACCGTTTTGTCGAAAGAACTGTGTGACACCTACTATTGCAACTTCTCTGTTTTTCAGTCGGTGCCAGACTCGTGGGCCGTGGGACAGCTTTTCCCGGTCATGCCCATTCACCGTCTGCGCGAAGAGCCTTCCCGTCAGGCGACCCTGGCCGATCTGACTTGCGATTCGGATGGAGTCATCGAAAAATTCATCGATACTGAATCTGGTGAACCGCGGGACACCATCAAGGTCCACGACTTTGAAGAAGGTCAGCAGTATTATTTGGGCGTTTTCCTCACCGGAGCCTACCAAGAGATCCTGGGCGATTTGCATAACCTCTTCGGCGACACCGACGCCGTCCATATCTCTTTGGGCGAAGCCGGCTACACCATCGATCACTACGTTCCGGGTGACACCGTGACGGAAGTTCTGTCTTACGTGCAATACGATCGCTCGGCCATGGTCGACAGTGTTCGCCAAGCCACCGAGGACAGCATCCAAAAAGGGACGATCACGAAGCAGGAAGCGCGCTTGCTGGTGAAGCATTATGAAGAAGGTCTGTCGGGTTATACTTACCTTGAGGATCCGGAGTAAAAAGGCTTTCCTGCGTGCGCTTTTCTCTCAGTGATTTCCCTTTTGACGTTGCGTTTAATGGTAAATGCGATTTTCGCCAGAACCACCAATAAAAGGAGTGGTCATTAGAGGTGTAAGTTCACCTCACCGTCGTTTTATAAACGACGGCTTTAAGATCCCAACCATTTTTTTCGTAGAAAGTTTTTGCTTTTTCATTCTGCAAACCGGTGCAGAGTCGAAGGCGTTGGCAACCGTTTTGCGCGGCGATCTGTTTCGCCTTTTCTAAAAATTGTCGACCTAGCCCACGTGAGCGATGCGCTTCAGAAACCCCAAGGTCATCAATATAAAGATGTCGACCATGCACAAAGTCCGTCAGAAAACGAAAACCCATCAGGCCTAAGCATTCAGATCCTTCATAGGCCGCGAGCAACTGGTAAGCACTTTCACTTTGCGCTAAGGCAAAAAGTTTCAAGAAAGTTTCCTCATCCAAATGCTCTCGGAGTTCTTTGATCAACGGATAAATATTGCGGGCCTGATCAAGGGATTTAATTTCATTAAATTCCATGGTTTTTCCTCTGCAAAACAGTGAGGCCCACTTCCTCTATAAAAAGTAGGCCTGAAGCACGGGAAGACTTAACCCACTGCCGACTTCGAGTCGAAGGCGTCACGCACGGCAAGACCGATATTGATCAACAAAGTCAAAGTGAGCAAGAGCATTCCAGAAGGCGCCCACACCAACCACTCAGCGATGGTGAACCATTTCTGCGCTTGATTCAAAAGCTCACCCCAGCTGGGAGTCGGTGGTCTTAAACCTAGACCCAGATAATCAATAAAGGCCAAAGTGGAAACCGCCGCTGCAATTTCGAAGGGCGAAAAAGTCACGATAGGAGTTAGGCCATTCGGCAGAATATGCTTCATGATAATTCGCCAGTGACTCGCACCCAGAGCGCGGGCCGCCTCCACATACTCTCGCTTTCGCAAGGATAGAAATTGCGCCCGCATATAGGCGGCAATGTTCGTCCAGCCAAACATCGCAAAGAGAAGAATCAAAAGCGGCAAATTCGGCGTAAAAATAGAAATGATCGTGATCAGAATCAAAAGCACCGGCATACTTTCGATCACTTCAGTCACGCGCTGGCCTAAGAGATCCGTTTTCCCACCGACATAACCCATAAAAGCCCCGAGCAGGCATCCAGAAATATAAGTCGCGAGCCACAGACCCACTGAAAATAAAAGCGTATAGCGAAGGCCGTAAAGTAAGCGAGTCAGAACATCGCGGCCACGATCATCCGTTCCAAACCAATTGTCTTTCGAAGGCGGCGAAGGATAGGTGTCTACTGTTGAATTGCTTTCAAAGGGGTCCCACTGCACGAGGGGCCAAACTTCCCAATCCCCTTGATCCAGTTTCAAATGACGATAGTCCATGACAAAAATATCGCCGCGTCCAAAGACCGACGGATGATAATCAAAGAAAAGAGGCGCATAAATTTTCCCATGGTACTTCATGAAGTGCGGCTTACTATTCGCCCACCACTCCGATGTTGCGCTCAAAAAAATAAGCACAAGCAAAATAAAAGTTGAAATAACCGCCGTGCGATCACGCTTAAAACGACGGTAACGTTTTAGGGTCAATTCATTGCGGATAACAAATTTTTCGAGAAGATCCGTCATTTGAAGTCAATCCTCGGGTCAATAAGCACATAGATAATATCACTTAAAATTCGGCCCAACATCAAAACAACAGAAGACAGGAAGGCCAAACCCATGATGACGTTGTAGTCTCGAGCCAAAACCGATTGGTAGCCTAAAAGGCCAATCCCATCCAAATTAAACATCTGTTCGATGATCAGAGAGCCCGCCAGAAAAACTCCGAAGAAACTTCCTAAACCTGTCGCAATCGGGATCAAAGCATTGCGCAGGGCATGCTTATAAATGACTTTGCCTTCAGAAACACCTTTAGCCCGAGCCGTACGAACATAGTCCGATTTGATCACATCGAGCATGGAATTTCTCATCAAGGCAGTCAGCGATGCAAAACCACCGATCACGTAACACAAGAGCGGAAGGGTCATGTGTTTGATCCAGTCTAAAGCTTTGCCCCCCACCGAAAGGCTTTCATAATTATCCGAATGGAGTTGCCCGAGAGGAAACCAATTCAGTTTGCCGCCTAAATACACAATGAGAAAAATACCCAGAACCAGCGGCGGGACCGAATAAGTAAAATTCAGAAAAGCGCTGGATGACTTATCGAAAAAGCCACCCGCATGAGTCGCTTTGCGTATCCCTAAAGGAATGCAAATGAGATAGGTCAAGAAGAGCGAACAGATACCAAATGAAAGAGAGACCGGAAACTTACTTAAGATCACACTCGTGACAGGTTCTTGATAAGTAAAACTGTCGCCAAAATCTAAACGGGAAAGATTTTTCAACCAAATCCAGTAGCGAATATGAACGGGTTTATCAAAGCCATATTGTTTCTTGAGGGCCTCGATCACCTCGGCATTGACTGTCGTGTCTCCACGGGAGCTCATACCGCCACCGCCGCCATTGGCGCCGGCAAAACGAATGGCCTGAATCTTTTGTTCCACCGGCCCACCTGGGGCTAGATTGATCAAAAGAAAAGTCAAAAGAGTGATCCCGAAAAAAGTCGGGATCAGCAAAAATATGCGGCGAACTAAGTAGACAAACAAGGTCTTACTCCCCCTTAAGGTTTAACCCACCAGGTTTCTTTACCCGTATCGTACTTGAAGGTCTCTGCGGGCATGGCTAAACGTGAGCTGGTCGCATAAAATTCAAACTTATCATTGAACATGAAAACATAGGGCGCATCATCCGCAATTTTCTCAAAGGCTTTCTTGAGAACAGCAATGCGCTTTGCTTTATTGCCCTCGAGGCGGCCTTCCTCAATCAACTTATCCACTTCCAGATTTTTGTAAGCGATAAAGTTTGAACCACCGGCGACTGCACTCGAAGAATGCCAAATTTGCTTTGGATCCGGCTCAACTGTTCCGCCACCCCAAGCTAAAGAAACCGCATCAAAGTTCCCCTCATCCAGAATCTTGAGGAAGGAGTTCCACTCGAGGTATTTGATCTCCATGTCGATACCCGCTTTTTTCAAATCCTCCTTGTACATCGTCCAATATTTTTCGGTGTCTTTATTGGCAAAGATCATAGTGAAACGGAAATCCACTTTCTTTCCATTGATGATTTTATCGAGCGTTCCGTCCTTATCTGAATCTTTCCACCCTGATTTAGCTAAAAGCTCCTGCGCCTTTTTCGGACTGTAGTTCAAAACTTTATTTTTAGGATTGTATTCACTGCGGACATAAATGGGGCCGTTCGCCAAATCAGAAAGTCCGTAGCGGAATTTTTTATTCATCTCTTCGCGGTTCATGAGATGAGCCAAGGCCACACGAACATTCTTGTCTTGGAAAATATCCCGGCGGAAATTCCAACCGACAAAGCCGTAGGATTTCGGTGAATCATTCGCAATTTTATGTTTCAACAAAGTGGTTCCCCAAGGAGCCCCGTCTGTTTTTTTCATGAAGGCTTCGATACGCATTTCAATGTAATCAACATCACCTTTTTTCGCACGCTCAAGATAAACATTTTCATCTTTATAAAAGCGCATCGTGATCGTGTCGAAGTTGTACATTCCCTTGGTCTCAACCGCCGTATTGCCCCACCATTTGTCGAATTTCTTCAGTTGAATCATTTGTCCGCGATCAAATTTAGCCAAGCTGTAAGGTCCTGAACAGACAACAGAGCGACTCATTTTTTTTGATTTTTCAACATCGCCGTATACATGCTTCGGAATAACGGTCAGAGTAGCTGCCGATTCAAAATTTTTGAAATAGCTATCTTTAGCGTAAAACTTAACCGTCTGGGGATCAACCACTTCGACTTTAGCAATACCCTCAAAGTAGGGACGCAAATTGGCTGCCTCGTATGCAGGATTGAAAATAGCATCGAAAGAAAATTTCACATCTTCTGCGGTGACGGGTTGTCCGTCGTGAAAAAAGAGATTTGGACGCAAATGAAAGGTGAAGATTTTATTATCTTTTGAGATCTCCCACTTATCAGCGAGAGTCGCCTGCCATTCATAAGTTTCAAGATTTCGAGTCAAAAGGCCTTCACAAGTGTAGGCCAAAACCTTTTGTGCGTAGAGGTCCGAGCTAGTGATCGGATGAATCGTTGGAGGCTCGCCTTCGATATTTAGAACTATACTCCCACCTTTAGGGGCAGCCGCATTCGGGGTGACAGCCAGGGCCGGAAGGGCAGAGACCGCAAAAATAGCGGCCATCGCAACACCAAGTCGTTTCACGTCCATCATGATTTCTCCTGTTAGTGAGCCATATGTTGAACCACAATGAGTGGCCCTCAAGGAAGAGATTTGAGCCTCTGCCAAAAGTGAAGTTAAAATGGGACAAGGCGAAAAAATAATCAAGTTATTGCTCGATTGACGCGATGATTAAATGTTATATCCTGGCGACTCTAAGGGAGAATTTTCGTGAATCAAAACCGTCCCCCGCACTTCGATCCCGCAACTGCCATCTCAGCTGAATTTGGTATCTTTGGGATTCCGTTCACGGAAGAGCAATCTCGCGTTGTGCTTATTCCTGTCCCTTGGGAAGTCACCACCTCCTATGGGCGCGGCGCATCCGAAGGACCGCAAATTATTCTTCAAGCCAGCGAGCAAGTCGATCTCTTCGATTTTGAAACCGGCAAAACCTATGAGCAGGGTTACTTCATGCGCCCAATCCCAAGAGACCTTCTTGAGCTCAATGAGACGATGAAGGTCAAGGCCCAGCAACTCATCGAGAAACGCGCCTCCCAGAGTAAAGATCAAGAAATGGATCAACTCGCCGAAGAGGTCAATCAAGCTTGCGACAAAATGACGGCTTGGGTTTATGCCCAATGCAAAGATGTGCTCGGAAAAAATAAACTGCTCGGCCTCGTCGGAGGCGATCACTCGACTCCGCTCGGGGCGATCCGTGCCGTTAGCGATCTTCATCAAGGAGAATTTGGGATTCTGCACATCGATGCCCATGCAGACTTGCGCAAATCCTATCAGGGCTTTCATCAATCCCACGCTTCTATTATGTATAATGTGATGACCGATGCGAAAAAACCTCGGCAACTTGTGCAAGTAGGAATCCGCGATTTTTCTGAAGAAGAGTATGAATTCAGCCGCTCGCGGGCCGATATCAAAACCTTTTACGACATTGAACTGAAGCGAAGACTTTTGAAGGGAGAATCTTGGGAGAGCATCTGCCAAGATATTATTCAGGCCCTGCCGCAGAAGGTTTATATTTCTTTCGATATCGATGGTCTCGATCCCGCCTTTTGCCCCCATACGGGAACTCCGGTGCCGGGCGGATTGAGCGTGGATCAGATTTTCTTTTTATTCAGCGAAGTGCATCGCTCCGGAAAAAAAATCATCGCTTTTGATTTGAATGAAGTTTCGACCGGGGGCCTGAGTGCCGCCGAAGTCGAATGGGATGGGAACGTCGGCGCGCGCATTCTTTACAAGCTCTGCGGGTGGCTCGCACTCTCCAATCCGAAATCTGTTTAGATTCTAACCAAAAGAAAACCGGCTTGCACCGGTTTCTTTATTCAATTTTATTTCAATTAGCCGCGAGCGTAGCGCTTGTTCATCGACTCACGAATTTCAGCACCTTCGATGCTGAGACGGGTCCAGGGAATCGCGCGGAGTCTTTCCGGCTCGATTTGCTCATCGGTTTCTTCACAGAAACCAAAATGACCGCCTTCGATACGGGCCAGGGCGCTTTCGATCTCCATCAGTTGACTGCGCATTCTTTCGTGCATACTGAGAAACTCAGCTTCTGCGAGAACACGAACTGTTTGATCGCCTTCATCGCCACCTTTATCACCGGTGTCCAAATTCAAGCGAGCTTCCTTCACACGATTCAGAATATCGGCCTTTGAAATCAAAAGCTTTTGTCGACATTCACTTACCAGTTTATCAGAGATAGCCATATCTCCCCCTCGTTTTATTCCGTCCAAGCTTAAGTGCCATTTTGGAACTGAACTATTAAGTTCCAGCTCCGAATCTTTTGCAAGCAAAAAATCTTACATCAACTTACAACCTGACAAAGTGCTAATAATAATAACGAATGTCATGATGACGTCAGGAAAACGCTTGCCGTCAACTCCGTCTGAAAACTCAAAACGCCAGTTTCTTAAATTATAACAAAACATGGAAAACCTAATTTGCTTAATTACTGAGCGCGTTATTATTCTAGACCAAGGTTTGGGATTTGGCGCAGTAAAAAGTTACTGTTACTTAAAATAATGCTGCCAATTCTCATTTTGAGCCCATTTTTTATCGCATCCGGCGCCTCCTCGCTTGAAGGCCTATGGCAACAGGATTGCCAGCAAGGGCATCGCAAAACAGAACAATTCCACCTGAATCAAAGCACTCTCCGCGAAGACTCTTTCAAAGAGACGAATTGCCAGAGCCCCCTGTTGCGCTTCGAAAGCCAAGGCTTTTTCATAACGGCAGGAAAGAATATCGATTTTCAATTCTCAGAGGTTGGACTGACTTTAGAAGATCAGGATATCGTCGCCGATTTCAACCAACGCCAAGTCTGTGGCGAAAAAAATTGGACGCTTGGCCAAGCGGAAAATATCACAGGAAAAAAATGCGAACTTTTTGGCACGGGAAGCGAAATCCAAATCCCGCAAAAAGGAGACCGTCGCTACGGCATTTTCAAAGTGGAAGAAAAAAAACTTTCCTTCGGAAAGCTCGACAAAAACCACTCCGCCCTCAGTCCCGAAACAAGACCCGTGCAGTGGGATCCAGAAACCTATAAACAATTTTCGCCTTAATAAAAAGAATTTTAAAAACTCGAAAGAAGCCCAACTAGATCCCAGATCATCCGCGAACCCACCCCAAAGCCCTCACTTCAAGCAAACATCCACTCGTGCTACCAGATCCTCGGTAGACTGCCGAAGCCTCGCGGCGAGCCGCTGCCCCTGCAGACCTCGCTCACGAAAAGACCGCGCGCTCTTCTTCATCTCCTGCGCCGTTGCAACAGGAGCTTTGGTTGAAGACATCGAATACTCCTCAAGCACCTCGGCAAAACTTTCGTGATTGCTCACTAAACTCTGTACGATTTGTGCTTGGGCCCTCTGCAAGGCCTGAAGCTCGTCACGGAGGCCTTGGCATTTGGGGTTGCTTGCGAAGGCAACAGAAGAGCTTACGGCGATCACGAGGCTCGATGTGATGAGATTTACTTTCATATACGGACTTCTCTCTACCCTCTTCGGGCTCAGCAGAGAGGTAGCAAGCCAGCGGCCAACTCAGCTGGATTTTAGAGGCTTTGAGAGGTCGATTTAGGCGAGGCCTTAAGAAATTTTTCAAACTCGTCTTTTGTTTCGCCAACGGTATAGCGCAACAGCAGACGAGCCACATGCTGCTTGCCCCGCTCGACGCTGTTCTTACCCGCCTGCTTTTCGGCCGACTCAAAAAACTGCAGAAAGGTCGTCGACATAGCGAGCAGGGATTCCGAAACGTACTGCATTTCAGACAGGTCCTGAATCGAAATCATTTTATTCGTACTCACCCAATGTCTGTAGAGAATGATCATGAGTTTCATCATTTTTTGAATATGGGCTCGCCACATTTTCGCTAGCTGTTGGTCCTTACGACGAAGGGCGTACATTTCGCGATGGAAAAAGCGGAAACGCCAGTAAAGTTCAAAATTTTCATCGATGAACTGTAATGGCGTGATTGTGCGCGTCCGTGTCGGGCGCCAAACGCGGTAGGTCTCTTTGCACATGCGCTTGAACAATTCTGAAAGAATTTCTTCCTTGTTGTCGTAATGGAAATAAAGGTTTCCGGGACTTATTTCCATCGCCTTGGCGATGTGATTTGTGGTGACGGCCACGACGCCATTGCGATTAAAGAGTTCGATCGATGTGAGGAGAATTTTTTCTTTGGTTTTCATGGTCCTCGTTCTTTAGTCTCGCTTGTAAACCATCCGTAAAAGTATTGCAAAATCATTTTCAGGTGCTACCATCAAAGAGATGTCTTTGCAGAAAAACCGTAAACCTCTAAAAGTATTCATATTTTTGACAACGCTCGGGCTTTTGAGCGGCTTTTATTTTTTATCGCCGCCGCCCGAAACTGAAGAAGTCCATCTGCAACAGAAAATTCAAGCCCTGCTTAAACAGCGGAATTCCATTTCTCAGGCTCTGGGACCAAGTCTGCGCCAGAACAATTTACCTCTCAAAACAGAGATTATTTGGGGAGGCGTTCACCAGGTTGTCGAACCTAAATATACGATGGTGCCTGAGCTGCAAGCCGAAGCCGATAAGATTTTAAGAACTTACAAGCCGGATTACGGTGCGATTTTCCTCATGGACGCCGAGACCGGGCAAGTTCTGGCCATCTCAAGCTATGAAAGAGATAATCCCACGGCTTTAAATTGGGCCCTGCAAGCCAGTTTCCCGGCTGCTTCCGTTTTCAAAGTCGTGACGGCCACGGTGGCCGTGGACAAGGCAGGGGTTTCCCCTGAGCAAATTATCCAGTACAACGGAGGCGCCTACACTCTTTACAAAAAAAATGTCATGTCGAACAAAATCACGCGCTGGACAAGCTCGATCACTTTGAAGGATGCGTTTGCCAGATCCATCAACACCGCTTTTGGTCGCCTGAGCTTGGAAAAACTTTTTCCCGTCGACATCAACGAGTACGCCAGCCGTTTTATGTTCAACCAGGACATCCCGACTGATTTCCCGGTCGAAATGGGAGTTGCCTATGTGCCGCCCGAAAAAACTTTTGAGTTTGCCGAAGTGGTTTCAGGTTTCAATAAGACCAATCGCATGAGCCCCGTGCAAGGGGCCATGATCGCGGCCTCCGTTGCGAATGACGGCAAAATGGTGATCCCGTACCTGGTTGACCAAATGAAAAATGAGCAGGGCGAAGTGATCTACCATGCCGAGATCATGGATCACGGAAGTATCATGACCAAGGAGTCGGCCGAAAAAATCCGCGAACTCATGGGCCAAACCGTGACTCGGGGAACTTCACGCCGCACCTTCAGCTCGCTTTTGCGAAATAAAAAATTCAAAGAGATCAGTATGGGCGGGAAAACGGGCCACCTCACTGGCGACAGCCCCAAGGGCCGTGTGGATTGGTTTGTGGGTTACGCGACAGATGAAAATCACAAAATTGCCGTCGCCGCCATCACCGTGAATAAAAAATTCTGGACGGTGAAGTCCTCCTACATCGGCCAAAGCCTTTTCAAAAAATACTTTATAATCAGTCAGCGGGACGACTGATCTATTTGGTGAGGGATGAATTAATTCTCACTTCTCTTTTTTGAAAAAGGGAAAAAGACCGTTGAAAAAAGATAAACATCGTCCGTCTCGGGATGGCCTTCGCAGTAGCTCATCAGATTGGATTTCATTTGTTGCAGCATTTCTTTGAGATGCGGCAGCTTGGATGAAGGGACTGTCAAGACGATATCAGACAAAAGACGTCTGGCGGGCTCAGGCTCCCCAAATTCGATTTCATGCAGGATCAGATCATAGCAAGCTTTTCGGTAATTCAAAACTTTTCGCCGGATCTCCGCCGTTGATTCTTTTCCAATGACATCCCTTGTGTCAGGAGCGTTGATTTTCCAAATCACTCCCACTTTCTTGATCTGTTGGAGGAGCTCCAGATCCTTCAAAAAAATTTCAGTTTGCTGAGGGGAAAAACCAAAACGCTGACTGATGTTTTTTTCCTGTTCGGCGGAATTATCGATTTCCAAAAAGCACTTCACCGCAAAATGGAAAGGAGTTAATTTCTGGCTCGTCTCTGCATCCAAAGGAACCACCGAAGAATCAAATTTGATGGAATTCAAAACCATCAAAGATTTTTGCCGCGTCGCCGGCGTTCGACTCAAATGAACATCGACTGAGGCCAGAAAAAGTTTTTCTTTCAATGCAGGCAATTTCAATTTTTCAACAATGGCTTTTGCATAAGCACGTGAAAGGCCTTGCCGGCCATTCAACATTTCAGACAGCTTAGAAATAGGCATTCCTAAATCCCGAGCGAAAGACCTCAGCGTATAACTACTGTTTCTGAGAACCCGCCGACTCAATTCATCTTTCAGAATAACTCTAAAATCGTCACTCATGACTTTCCCATCCTCTTTGCTAAGACAGAACACCAAGAGAACACTAAAAGCGTGCTGGACTTGATCTTTAAGAAGCCTACACCGAACATAAATTTATCGAAAAGGAGATTTTATGCGAATTTCAAAATATGTTCCCATGGCGTTTTTGGTCCTAGGCGGCCTTTCAGCTCACTCAGCCGAAACAAAATTAAGGCTGCCGTCTTCAACAATCAACTGTGAGCAGGTCGCTCAGGATGCGGCCGTTAAAAAAGCCTCTGAATCCCTTAAAAACTGCAAGGCCTCTAATACTCCGATCAGCCATTTGAGTGGAGGTCCCCTGCAAACACTTTATACCGTGATGGTGAGCTGCCCCGAATTTGCAGGAGATCCAAGTGAGTACGCATTTATGGTAAAAATAAAAATCGCGTTCGGCACCGGCAACGGGAAGCCGGTCTGCTTCGCGAGCGAAGTCGATCCGCTTTCGGCACCTGCAGAAGCTTTGCGCAAGTAAGCTAGGCGTTTTCTTTACTTTTTAGTTTTGTCTAAATCATCCGGGGTTTTGTACTCGTGGCTAATCGACAGAGGCTTCACATCCAAAACCTCGGTGCTATGCACTTCCCGCTCTCTCGACTGACCAAAATCCGCCGCGTCAGGCCTTGGAAAAGGATTTTTACCAAAGGGAAAGCCGCCGCCGAATTGAAAACCGGCTGAGCCGCGGGACATTTTCTGCAGAACTTGCGCCTTGAACTTCCAAATGAGAAAATGCCGCAGTCCCGGTAAAAAAAGAAATAGGGCGAGCAAACGCGCAAAGAACGAAGGAATCAAAAAACAAATTCCCGAAAGCACGATGGCCCCTGCGTGAATCATGCGATTCCCCGGTATTTCACCGCGGGCCGTCGCCGTCTGCAGCGAAAAGAGAGCGGCCCGCCCCCAGACATTCAAAATGAAAAATCCAAGCAGACAGGGCAAAAAATAAATCAGCAAAGTATTGAGAAAGCCGAACTGGCCCACGCAGGCGAAAAAAATAAAAATTTCGGCCAACATAAAAGGAAACGGAATCATCAGCATGCAGATCTCCTTTTTTAAAATTTCAGGGTCGCGACCACAGGACAGTGATCTGATCCGTCGACCTGATCTAAAATATCGGCAGAGACCAGATTTTTTTCCAAATTTTTGGTCACGCAAATATAGTCAATGCGCCAACCTCGATTGGAAATACGCGCCAGTTCGCGGTACGACCACCAAGAATACCTCTGCTTTTCATTTGGATGAAAATAGCGGAAGGTATCAATAAAACCCAATTTGAGAAAAGAATCGAACCAGGCCTGTTCTTCCGGCAAAAAGCCGCTTTCTTTAACGAGTCGAACAGGATCATGAACGTCAACGGCCTTATGGGCCACATTGTAGTCCCCGACCACGACGATCGGAATTCCTTTTCTAATCTTTTCTTTCAAATGCGTATTTAAATCCTTGAGAAATTTCTGTTTAAAATCATGCCGAGCATCGCCCGAGCCCCCATTAGGAAAATAAATATTATACAGATGAAAGTGCCCATGGTCCGTGACCACGATGCGGCCCTCTGAATCATACTCGAGAATCCCGATCCCCTTTTCAATGCTTCGCGGTTCCTGATCCACGTAGGTCGCCACGCCCGAATAGCCCTTGCGAATGGCCGAAGACCAATAGGAATAGGAAAGACCGAGTTTGCGGGCGCTCTCTTCAACTTGCTCAATATGCGCCTTGGTCTCTTGAACGCAAAAAATATCAGGCTTTTCCGCGAGCATAAATTCGGTGAGTCCTTTTTTATAACAAGCGCGGATTCCGTTGACGTTCCATGAGATGATTTTCACAGGTCTCCCTCTCCTTTTTTACTTGAGTTTCCACTCTTAAGTTGGCATAGATACCAGAGCTGAGGAGCCCATGTCTATGCCTATGATCATCCTATGGATTTGAAAAGCGAATTCATCACTCAGCTGCAGGCGAGTTTCCAAGGATTGCGAACCCACAATCTCGAGGACCTGGTTTCAGAAAATTTGATTTCGCCCTTTACCGTTCCGCTCCCCCGGAAAATTCTCACGCAGGCACAAGATATTATCGCCGCGGCCTTTTACCTGCGCGAACAACCTGAGTATTTGCAGCACTATGCTGCATTGATAAACGAAAACAAAATCAAGGACCCGGGCAATAAAGCCATGGCCATGAGTTATGATTTCCATGTCAACGAAGACGGTGACCTGAAACTCATCGAGATCAATACCAATGCTTCCTTTTTGCTTCTGGGTTACGAGATGTACCAAATGCGCGAAGTCGCTTTGCCCGTTCTGGATTTCTCGCACACCTCGATTCGGAACATGGTTCTGCAGGAGCTTCAACTGCAAGGAAAACCAGTCGCGCAACCCCACATCGCGATCATCGACGAAGATCCCTCGGCACAGCGCCTTTATATTGAATTTTTAGCTTACCAAGAGCTTTTTACAAGCCTGGGATGGTCCTCAAAAATTCTGGATTATCGTGAACCTCTGCATGACGTCGATTTTATTTACAATCGCCACACCGATTTTATGCTGACCGGGTCAGAGAATTTGCGTCGGCTTTTTTTAGATCGCTCCGTTTGTATTTCGCCCAATCCCTTTGAGTACCTGATGCTCGCTGATAAGCAACGCTTAGCGGATTGGAGCCGCCCCGGATTTTTTGAAGAGATGAATCTTTCGCTTCCGCAGATTCAAATTTTGCGACGGATGCTGCCAATTTGCCTCGAACTGAATTCCCATAATATCGATGAAGTCTGGGAGATGAGGAAAAAACTTTTCTTTAAGCCCAAACGGGCCTTCGGTGCGAAACTTTCCTATCGCGGCGCTTCGGTGAGCCGAAAGCACTTCACCGAATTTTTGGATCAGGACATGATCGCCCAGGAGTATATTCCTGCCCCGGAATTGATTTTCGAAACTCCGGAAGGCCCACAGAAATTTAAATACGATTTGCGCTGCTACGCTTACCAAGGCGAATTGCAGCTTGTCGTTGCCCGCATTTACCAGGGCCAAGTGACGAATCTGCGCACTCCCCACGGGGGATTTGCCTGCGTGGACTTTAGCCTATAATTGCTTTTCTAGCCGTAAATAAGGTCTAGAAATAAAGTGTCTCATTTAACTACAAGCTCAGACGGCCGATAAGTCGGTATGACGACAAAACACCAAAGTGTTAGAAAAGTTCACGAAAATTTTTATTCCGTCTTCGACCAGCTAGATGGGCACCATCCGTGGGCTCAGGCCGTCCCCGAAGGCTTTGTCGGCTATCGTGTGCGCGAATTAAAAACAGGCAAAGTCGTTTATTTCAATTATATCCTCGCGAAAGAAATGGGACTTCTGCCGGCGGATCATCCAACGCAGATGTCGACCGAGCTCGAAAATAAACTGATCGAAACTTTTTCTTTGCAGATCATCAACGAATACGACGAATTGTCGCAGCGACGTTTTGATGAAAAAACTATTCGTCCCAATAAGTATATGGCCACCCGTTACTTGCAACTGCAACACAGCAACAAACAAGGTAAAACCTCAGGCGATGGCCGCGGAATATGGAACGGCATCATCGAAAATAAAAATCGCCTTTGGGATGTTTCAAGTCGCGGCACGGGCGTGACCTGCCTCGCACCCGGAGCGGTGATGGCGAATAAGCCTCTGCGCACGGGCGATACCGATTTCGGCTATGGCTGCGGCCAGGCTGAGATCGATGAGCTTCTGGGCGCTGCCATCTTGGCCGAAGTGATGCATCTGCAGGGAATCCATACTGAACGAGTCCTTTGCGTGATCGATCTCGGCAAGGGCTTCGGTATCGGCGTTCGTGCGGCACCTAATTTAATCCGCCCGGCCCATTTATTTCTCTATTTAAAACAGGAACGCCATGCCGAACTCAAAGCTGCGGCCGACTATTTGATCGACCGACAGGTCACGAATCATGTTTGGAAAATAAAATCCAAGTCCGCGATGGCCTACCAAGAGATGCTCGATTATCTCACCACCTCTTTCGCTAAATTCACGGCTCAGCTCGACATTGACTATATTTTTGCCTGGTTGGACTGGGACGGTGATAACGTTTTGGCCGATGCGGGAATCATCGACTATGGAAGCGTGAGGCAGTTTGGCCTGCGTCATGATAAATATCGCTATGATGACGTGGAAAGATTTTCGACAAATTTGAATGAACAACGCAAAAAAGCGCGGCAAATTGTTCAGGTCTTCAGCCAAATGGTTGACTTCATCGTGACGGGACAGAAAAAACCCATCCGCGACTTTCAACAGCATGCGGCCGTGAAAAAATTTGACCGTGAATTTAACGAACAACGGGCTCACCGCGTGCTTTACCGCCTAGGATTCAATCCGACCCAACGAGAGAATATTCTGCATACGCCGGGTCTCTTTCAACAATTTGACAAAATTTTCTCTTTTTTTGAACGGGCTAAAATCAGCGGCTCGATGAAAAAAGTGGCCGATGGCGTGAACCACCCTCCCCTTTACAACATCCGTTCACTTTCTCAACTACTGCCCCTGCATTTAACTTCCGACATTCCAGAACGGGAGATTTTCGGGAAAATTCTTTCAAGTTTCTCTAAAACCCGCGATGCTCGCATGGGTGAAAAACAAAAAAGACAAATTCAAAATTTGCGCAAAATTTATTTTCAGTTGGTCAAAGCGGCCGCGGGGCAGCAGAAGCCCGAATCCATCGTGAAGGGCCTGCGCGAGAGGGCCGAGAAATTGAACTCTGATCATCGCATCACCGGTAATGCTTTGATCGAAATGGTCGACGAAATCCTTTCTGAAAAAAAGAAAGGCCTTCCCCTTCTGCAAATTCAAAAAATCATTGATCGTCTGATTCTCGGGCATAAAGATTTACCCGAAGTTTCATTGAGCCGCTTCTACAAAGATGAAACAGGAACTCCCGCGGTCAAAGTGGATCTCTTCGCGAGATTGATGAACCTCGTGGACCATCATAAAGAAGACATCTAGCTTGACGCTCTAGTCCCGATCAAGTAGCTCTAAAAGAATGAGCGACGGGGCAAAACAGGACATCGTTATTTTGGAATTCGGAAGTCATGAGGATAGCTTTTATTCTCATTTTCTTTTCCTGCAAAAAAGATTTCGTATTCACCTCATCATCAACGAAAAATTGAAAGCTTTGATTCCTCAATCGATTCCCCTCGCTTCGGTGCAAACGGTGAAAGTCGATGGACGAACTTCGCTGTCGGTGGCCTGGGAGGTGAAATCCTTGCTAGCCTCTCTGCATCAGCCTTTGCTTTTTTTCCATACGGCTCAAGGGAATATTGTGCGCGAGCTCACTTGGCTGCTCCCGCGTCGTTACAGGATGATGGGTGTGCATCACAATGCGGATAAGCTCATTCGAGGTCATTCTTTTTCACAGACCATCATCTCGAGACGCATTCGCCACTATTTTGTGCTGGCCGACTACATCAAAGAGAATCTCGCCGGGCAAACAGCTCCAGGAATCCATTTGCAGGAGGTCTATACTCTTTTTTACGAAAAGCCCGCCGATTTTCGCGAGCTTCCCCGAGTAAAAAAACTTCGCGTCACCATTCCTGGAGCGGTTGAACAATCTCGCCGTGACTTCAAAGGGCTGCTCGAGGCCCTAGAAAAGGCGCCCTTGAGCCCAGAGGTCGAGTTCGTCGTTCTGGGAAATGGCAGCCGAGGCGAAGGTCCTGGCGTGCAAGAGGAGGTCAAAAAGCGAGGCCTGCAAAGCCATTTCGTTTTTTTTCAGGCCTACGTGAGCCATGCCGATATGGTCTCCTACGTCGCCTCTTCCGATCTGATTCTGCCCTTGCTGCATCCGCATATGGCTTATTACAATCTTTTCTCAACCTACAAAATTTCGGGTACTTTCAATTGGGCCTATGCCTACCAGAAACCGATGCTCATGTTCGAGGACCTGGCTTTGCGAGAAACCTTCCGGAACGTCTCGATCGGCTATCGCCTTGAAAATTTGATAGAAAAGATAAACAGCCTCGTCCATCATCCCGAAGAACTGCGCCGGATCGCACGACAGGTCCAGCAAGATCCCCGCTTTGATTTCGACCGCCAGCAAAAGCTCTATGACCGCTTCATTGACCGAGTTTTGACCTCAAAACACTGAATAATTGAATCATTCCAATTTGTTAAATTTACAGACCCCGTACAAAAAATAGACACTTTTTACGACCCTCAAGGTATGAAGAGTGCCAATAGGGAGCCTACTTATGAAAAAAATTTCCTTTCTGATTGCCGCCGCAACCCTGACATCAATCTCAGGCGCTTTCGCGCAGGCCCAAACACAATCTGAAACTTTGAACCAAACGAGCTATTTGAAAAATGCTCGCCTGCAACTCGAAAAAGACAATGAACAAAAAATTCTCGAGCAGTTGGAAGCCCAACGCTTGCAAGAAGAAAAAGTTCGTCTGCAAAAAATCGAGTCGATGTCTTTCAGCAGTGCCAACGTGGCTCAACCAGCCGCAGCTCCTGCCGCCGTTCCTGTTCAACTTTAATTTCATCTGACTGAGAATTCTCGCTGGGGCGTATTGAATTTCAAACGCCTTAGAGTTCTTTTGAACCGGGCACCTGGATCATTTCGGTTGACGGGCGTTGATCAAGAATCACCGGCGAAAACTTTTCGGCAATCATTTGGTGGGCACGACTCGCCACCAGGGCTCGATCATCTTCAAGAGTCGGGTAAATCTTCTCTAAAAATTCCACTTCAATGGTCAGGGACTTCAAGGTGAGCGCGCGCCAAGCGGCCCCTGCAAAGGTCATGTCCCCATACCAGCACACATAGTCTCGCCATTTTTCGATGAAGCCATCCCCGTTGATTTCGCGGAAGTTCACGACGACCGGTTGAATCGGCACCTGCGCCTGCGCGGCCGCCATCATCAAAGTTCTTTTGAACGGAAGGACCTGCTCCCCATTGGTCGAAGTGGCTTCAGGATAAAGCACCACCTGAAAACCTTGTTGCAGAACGCGCGCGACCGACTTCATTTCTTCCACGGTTTTCATGCGGCTGCGGCGTTCGACGAACATGCAGCCTGCCATCTCGGTGACCAACCCCAGAAAGGGCGTTTCGCGCATCTCCTGCGAGGTCACGAAAAGGGCCGGCACCAGCGAAAACAAAGCCAGGATATCCAAAAAGCCCATGTGATTACTCACCAAAAGATAGCCCTGATCAGCCGGAGGCAAATTGATCGCGTTGATTTTAATATTAAAAGACGAAGCCGTCAGTCGAGCGGTATGGGCCGTATTTTTGAGAAAACGACGGCGCCGAAGCGCCTCATCACGGGTCGTGAAGTGGATGTAATAACCCACAATAAAAAAAACCGTCATATAAAGAGAGAACAGGCAGAGTCTTAAGACTCCTCGGATTCCAGCTTGTACTTTTTCCACAGAGTTCTATTTAAGTCTTCTCGATGGAGGATCGTCAAGAAGTCTATGCATTTGAACTCTTCATCCCAGGCCGGCTCACCGCCCAAATAAGCACCAATCTTCAAATAGGCCCGGCAAAGAGGCGGAATCAAGGCCCGTGCTTCGAGTTTCTCAGCCTCCGTCAGGGGACCGGTCACATTTTTGATCCATAGATTCAGTCCCGGCATGGTGTAAACCAGGGTGGGAGGCGCAAAATACTCGGCAGTGAAACGCTGCTGTTCTGCAAAGGAGTGATAAAGCAAGGCCGCTTCGCGCGGATTCTGCGTTTTGATGCTCGCGCAGCCAAACAAAATCTGAGCATTTGTCGCAGCCATATACTCCGCAATCCCTCGCCACAGCAAAGAGATCACCAGGCCCCGGCGGAAATCTTTATGGATGCAAGCCCGTCCCAGTTCCAACTTCACTCCGGGCTGCGCCATGATGCGTGTCAGGTTGAATTCGCGAGCTGAGTAAAACTGATCCGAGTGGGCCGAACAGTTGAGCCGGTAGGTCCCGACAATGCGGTCAGTTCTTTTTTCGGTGATGATCAGATGATCGCACATGAAATCGTACTCATCGACGTCGATGCCTTCGGGTTTCTTTTTGCCGATCATTTCGTGATGGAAGACTTCGTAACGGAGGCGCAGAGCCATTTTCAGTTCGTCGACGGTCGTGACTGTTTTGAGCAGAAAAGGTCCGACCTCAGAGCGAATTTCAAATTTCGGTTTAAATTTGTGAATCTTATTTAGGCGAAGTTGGTAAAATGTTTGTAACATATGGCCCCCGCTCAAGTTGAAATACCTCTAGTTGCTTTAAGTCTATCGATAACTTCGTCAAGAGTGTGTCAGAATAGTTTGAGGATTTCATTGAGGGAAAGACTTTGGTCTTGAATTAGCGTGAAGTCAGAATCAAACTGGCCGCTTTATTGAGACGATCGAACAAGGATTCCCAGTGCGCCCCCTGCTGATCGGACTCTTTAAAAAAGATCAAACACTCCACTCCACTTTCACCGAGGCGTCGCAACTCGCTGTAGAGCTCTCGAGCAGCCACCACGGGATGGGGTGAAAGCTTCAGTTCGGCAAAGCGGGTGATTTTTTTTTCAGGTTTGCGGATTCTGACGCCTTCCACTTCTTCCGGCAGGCTTTGCAGTTTTTGATTCACCTCGAGCAAAAGGCGAGAGACATCGAAAGACCGATCAGCAGACCGATCAGCAATGATCAGCGGAATAGAGGGCATATAATGATGCCGCATATGCCCCGGAGATTCTTTTTTAGAAACCGATTCGATCATTTGAAAGGGGATTCCGGTCTGGCTTAAGCAATCCCGCAGGTCCGATTCGAGAATATGGCCTTTACGCAAGATCGAAAGTTCAAACCACTGCGTTTGTTTTTTAATCAACAGAACCGTCGATTCAATCCCCACATCGCAGGGACCTCCATCCAAAACAAAAACATTTTCCGCTTTCAACTCTTCGGTCACATGAGTGGCTAAGGTGGGGCTGGTCCGGCCAAATTTATTTGCGCTGGGGGCCGCCAAAGGGATTCCGACCGCTTCAATGAGTTTTAAAGCCAGTGGATGACGGGGCATGCGCAGGCCCACCGATTCTAAGCCCGAGGTGATCATCGGATTCACCGTGGAGGCTTTCGGCAAAATCAAAGTCAGGGGGCCGGGCCAGAAATTTTTAGCCAGGGCTTCGGCGACGATGTTCCAATCGGAGGTCAAAGTCTTCGCCTGCGCGATCGAAGAAACATGGACGATCAGGGGATCAAAAAAAGGTCTTTCCTTAACACGAAAAATCTTTTCAATCGCCAAAGGCAAATCAATACGCGCGGCTAAACCATAGACGGTCTCTGTTGGTAGCCCGACCACTTCTCCTTGCAGGAGAAGTTCCTTTGCTTTATCGAAATCGGCCGCCTGTCTTTTTTCCATTCCTACTTTTCGTTCCTGAGAATTTCTAAGGGTCTTTCCCGCACAATATCAAAACCGGCCATCAAGGCCACGAAAAGACTGATCAAGGTCATACACAAGACCGACAAAAAAGGCCAGCCCGCATTGAGGCGAAAGTCCGCCTCAAAAACAAAATACGCCAAGGACCAACTCACTCCTAAACTCAAAATGGCCCCGGCCACCGAGCTAAAAAGGGTCATGACGAAGGATTCAACTAGAATGAAAGCACTCACTTGAAAGGTCGAAGCTCCCAGAACCTTCAACATATTGAGCTCCCAACGGCGTTGTTTAAGCTGCGAGCGCAGAATAGAAAAAAGAACGATATAACCCGTCAGCAGAGCTAATCCCGCCATCAATTCAAGGGAGCCGCTCATTTGCTCACCTGTTCTCAAAACATCATTCACGGTCTTTTCCACGTCGATCACCGACACATTGGTGAACTTCTGCACAAGCTCTGTTTGCAAAGAGGATTTTTTTTCGCGGCTCATCCCGGGCAAAGAGGCGATGAATGTTTTAGGGGCCTCGTTGAGAACCCCATCCTGGAATAAAATAAAAAAATTCGGCTGAAAGCTGGTCCACTTCACTTTGCGCAGATTCGTCACCACACCGAGAACCTCCACGCCCTGAACATCAAAGGTCAATTGATCACCGATTTTGATTCCCACTCGCTCGGCATACTTGTATTCCACCGAAAGCTCGGCGGGTTTCCCCGCGCCGGCGGTATAAGATCCGCTCCAGTCCTTGCCGGCGACAATCGTCTCACTTTCCGAAAGACGCAAACGGTAAGATAAATTCACACCTCGATTGCGAAAACGAGCCTCCCGTTCATCCTCGCGGGTTGTAAAATCTTTTCCCTCGGTTGTTCGCTCGTAGGCTTGCTCGTTGATCTTCAAAATACGCGCCCGAATCATCGGCGAAAAATGGGCCGTGTCTAAATGTCTTTCCTTAAGGAAGGACTTCAGCGGATCCACCTGTTCATCCTGGATATCAAACATGAAAAGCGAAGGGAGTTTTGATTTTTCACCGATCTGAAATTCAGCCTGCAGGGTGGTTTTCAACTGTGGCAGAACATTCATCAAAAGCGAGCCCATGCCGATCGCGATGAAAATTGCGAAGCTCGCCGTTCTTCTTCGTCGCAATCCCAAAAGGCTGAATTTAATGAACCAGCGCTTAGAAAGCGGAAGGCGGCTCATGGCCTGCAGTCCTCCCCATCCGACAAGGACCAACAAGATCAAAACAGCAAAAAGAGCCAAGATAAAAGCGGAACCCACTTTCCACGAGTGAGCTTGATAAATGGAAAGGCCCCAAAACAGCAGCAGGCCCGGCAGAAAGGGCCAGAAGCTTCGAACCGCCACGTCTTGAGAAAATTTTTCTTCACTGAAGAGCTTCGCTGGCTTGAGATCTTTAATTTTCAGCAGAAAAGGTAAGGACACGACAAAACTTCCGAATACAGACATGAGAACACTCAATATAAAGATCCGAAGGCTCAAAGCCGGTTCTAGACTGAAGGGGGTGAGGCTTTGCAAAAGCCTGTTCAAAACCGGCAGAAGAATTTTTGCAAAAAGCAAAGTCGGCAAGGTCGCCCCGGCCCCTAGAAAAAAAACCTGCAAAACGTAAACGCCCAGAGCCTTTCGGCTTTGCAAACCCAAGGTGCGAAAAATGGCGATATCCTTAAATTTTTGTGAGAGGTAAAGGCGGTAGATGTAAGAGGCTCCAAGTACGGACATGAAAAGGGCGACGATCGAAACCAAACCCAAATAATCAGAAAGATAGGCGAGCTGTCGACCCGCCTCCTCGCCCGCCGTGCGGGGGGTTTCGACCTGGATCCCTGGATCGCGCAGCAACCGATAAAGTTGGGTCTGGGTCTCTTCGGATTTTTGTGTGGGTGGCAATTGATAAAGATAGTTCATCGAAAAAGTACTGCCGTACTGAATAAGCCCGGAACGCGCGAGCAGATCCCGATTGATATAAATTCGCGGAGCCAGCGAACTCGCGCGAAAAGTTTCTGTGCCGTCGACTTCAATCGTATTGCTGATCTTCAGCGACAACTTTCCCAGGTGAGCCGTTTCGCCGACGCGCAAATTCAACTGGGTTCCCAACTCGGGATAAATCCAAGCCGTTTCGCCTTGCAGAATATCTTTCACAGACGTTTGGGTGATGCGAGAGCCATCCCCCATTTGCAGATCTCCGTAAAAAGGAAAGTTCGCGTCGATCGCTTTGACTAGAACCAGACGAGATTCTTTCGCGGTGGCGAGCATCGCAAAAAATTCGTAGGTCACCGCCTCGGGAGCCGAGCCCACCACCTGAAGGATTTTGGCGTGTTCACCTGCGGTGATTTGACGGCGGGCCGAAACTGCGATGTCGGCCGACAGCAAGGCCTTCGAGTTGAGCTCGATGCGCGTCTGAATCGCCTCTTTAAAAGCTTCAAGGGACACAAATCCCGTGAGGCCTAAACTCAAATTAAAAATAAAAAACAGGCCAAAACGCCAGCTGCGCCAAAGTTCGCGTAAAGCCAATTGAAACAACATCAGTCTTCCTTCAGGACGCCTTCGTCTAAGCGCAAAATCCGCTCACACCGCTTCGCTAACAATTCACTGTGAGTCACCAAAATAGTCGTCATTTTCAATTTGCGAGCCATCTTAAAAAAGATATCCATCACTTTTTCGCCTGTATGGATATCCAAATTTCCGCTGGGTTCATCGGCCAGTAAAATTTTAGGCTCGACCACGAGGGCCCTGGCGATGGCCACCCTCTGGCATTCCCCGCCGCTCATTTGCGCGGCGAAGTGGTGCAGGCGATGCCCCAGGCCCATCTCTTGGAGAAGTTCCTGCGCCTTTTCTTTCGCTCCGGATTTGCCCAAAATTTCCAGCGGCAGCATGACATTTTCCAAGGCGGTCAAGTGCGCGACCAGATGGTACTGTTGAAAAACCAAGCTGATATTTTTCGCGCGAAAAAGAGTCATTTCATTTTCGCTCAAGACTTGAGTCTCTGAATCCCCTACAAAAACTTCACCCTGATCGGCTCGTTCAAGCCCGGCGAGGATAGACAACAGAGTGGACTTGCCACTGCCGGATTGCCCGACGATCGCGACGATCTGGCCATCTTCGATCCTCGCGTTCAAATTCTGCAAAACAGGAATTTGGCTCTCGCCTTGCCAAAAAGTTTTCTTCACATTCTGAAGACGCAAACTCATAAAAGACCTTTGATCGATTGGAAGATATGTTCCGCGACGACTTTGTGGCCTTCTTCATTGGGATGAATGCCATCGGCTTGATTCAACTTAGGATCTCCAGCGACATTCTCGAGAACGAAAGGGACCAAGGGGATTTTGTATTTCTTCGCGAGCGAGGAGTATATTTTTTTAAATTGTTCAGTATAGTCTTTGCCATAGTTGGGTGGCATATAGAGCCCCCCCAAAATAACTTTCACTTTTTCCTTTTGCAGAAGCTCGATGGCATTCGCTAAGTTCTTTTCGCTCTCGACGGGCTTCAGGCCCCGCAAGCCATCGTTCGCGCCAAGGACAAGCAAAACGGCAGCAGGCTTGGTCTTCAGAAGCCATTTCAAACGCGAGGGCGCCGAAGCCGTGGTTGAACCACTGACACCCGCGTTGATCACGCTCCACTTGAAACCCGCCGCCTGAAGTTTTTTTTCAAGCAGAAAGGGGTAGGCCGCTTCATGCGAAACGCCGTAACCCTCGGTCAAAGAATCACCGAGAACGACTAATTTTTGTTGAGCGAAGGAAACGGATGAAAAAACCAGAAGAGCTAAAAAAAGAAAAGGTCTCATAGGATGACTATGAGACCTTTTTTAGTCTATGAAGACAAGCTTGTTTTAAAGCAACAAACTAGTAACGAGGACCACGGCTGAATCCGCCGCCGCCACCGCGACGTGGACCACCGCCTCCGCCGCCTTCGCGTGGAGCCTGAGGACGAGCCTCAGAAACGTTGATTGCGCGGCCGTTGAATTCAGCGCCGTTCAATTTTTCAACTGCTGTGTCTGCTGCATTGTCATCAGCCATTTCAACAAAACCGAAGCCTTTGCTGCGGCCAGTTTCACGATCTGTGATAACTTTAGCAGATTGAACTTCGCCGAATGCTGCGAATTTGCTGTGAAGTGACTCATCGTCAACAGTGTATGGCAAGTTGCCGACATATAATTTCTTAGCCACAAAAACCTCCTAGGGCTAAAAGACCCGAGGACGCTATCGAAAAAAATAGAATCGAAACACTCGCACGGGGACGTTAATACTTAAAAATGAATCTACCATAGCTTGGATTTTGAGCAACAAAAATCACGAGCGCATATTGTTAAACTGGAGGGGGACCTGAAAAGGTCCACCTTTCACAATTTTAATACAGTCTTGAAGTTCATCGATGCTCTTCGCCGTTACGCGCAGCTTTTCGTCCATGATTTGGGCCTGGACTTTCAACTTCGAATCCTTAATTAATTTAATGATATCTTTAGCGATTTCCTTTTCAATTCCCTGCACTAAAGTGACTTTTTGCCGCAAAAGCCGGCCCCCGGCAGGTTCTATCTTATCGAACTTGAGCGATTTGATGTCGATTCCGCGGCGGTGCATCTTAGTCTGGAGGATGTTCGCCATCGCTCCCATTTTGTATTCATCCTCCGCGGACAGGGTAATTTCTTTCTTGTCCCATAGCATTTCGGCCTGGCTGCCCTTGAAATCGTAACGCCCCTCCACCTCTTTACGGGCTTGATTTATCGCATTATCGACTTCCTGCAGATCAATCTCGGAAACAATATCAAACGAAGCCATAGAAATCCTTTAGTGGCCCGAGTGGCCGTGCAATCCGTGGGGGTGGCCATGCAAAACCTCATCGGCCGTGGCTTCCCGCACAAGCGCCATTTCAATTGAAAATTCTAAATCCTGTCCCGCGAGAGGGTGGTTTCCATCCAGAGTGACATGCGTATCCGTGATCTTGGCGACCCGAACGACTTTCATTTCTTCACTGAGTTGCAACTGCAAAAAACTTCCTACTTCGACATTCAGGTGAGCGACTTCTTCTTTAGGAACATCCATCGACATTTTTGCATCGGGAATACCGTACGCGTCTTTTGCTGCCAATTTCACAACCTTCTTTTCGCCCTCTTTCATGTCCTTGATTTGCTCTTCCAAGGCAGGAATGATCTGGCCGGCACCCTCTAAAAAGGGCAAAGGTTGGTTTTTCTCCGATGCATCCAAAACCTGGTCATCGGCTCCTTTTAAGACGTAATTGAAAGCTAATACACGTTTCACAAATATCTCCTCAGTACTAAATGAAAGTGAGGGACTTCTATCACGTCCCTCGACCTCTGTCTCACTATTTTCGGGGCCGGGACTTGAAATTCCGCTTTGATACAGCTTATAATTAAGGCAGGCACCTGAGGGGGGTCCATGCATCAGATTTCCTCGGTAAGGTCTCTCCTGCTCAACTCCAGTTACGAGCCTATGCGGATTGTAAGTTGGCAGAAGGCCTTAGTTTTATGGTTCCAAGGAAAAGTCGAAGTTCTTGAATATCATCCGGCGTTTGCACGCTCCGTGAGGTCCAGCTTTCAACTTCCGAGCGTCCTTCGCCTGAAAGAATATGTGCGCCCCCGAATCACCGGCGCCGTTCGTTTCTGTCGCGAAAACGTCTACATTCGGGACAACTTCACCTGCCAGTACTGCGGCAAGAGTTTACCGGGAAGGCTGTTGACTTTGGATCACGTCGTCCCGGCTTCACTCAAGGGACAAAAAAATTGGACCAATGTGGTTTCAGCCTGTCGCCATTGCAATCAGCGCAAAGCCAATCGCACGCCGAAGACGGCCAATATGCCTTTGCTTTCCGAGCCGAAAAGTCCTTCGTGGCTACCGACATTAGAGCTCGAAATCAAAAATGAAAATGTTCCTCCCAATTGGAATCAGTATCTGAGATACAAGACGGGATGAGCCTCCAATACGAAGTTTTGCAAATCAGCACCGCTCAAACTTTAGAGCTCCGCCAGCGAGTGATGAAACCCTTTTTCACGGCGGCGGAGTGTGTGAACGACGGCGACGAGCTGCCCACGACCTGTCACTTCGGTCTTCTTCACCACGGAAAACTCATCTCCATCTCGACATTCGTCCTCGAATCCCATCCCGCTTTTTTTGCGGGACATCCCTACCGTCTGCGTGGAATGGCGACGGAGAGCCGCTTTCAAGGTCAAGGCTGGGGACAGATCCTGCTTCATCACGGCCTCTCTTGGCTCAAGGACATTCGTTGCGATCTGTTGTGGTGCAATGCTCGACAAAGGGCTTTTTCTTTTTATACGGAACTGGGCTTTCAAACCCACGGCCCCCTCTTTGAGATCCCCCCGATCGGGCCCCATAAAGTCATGTACAAGATCCTTATTCCCCGATAGATTTAATCTATTGGAGAGGGCATGGATCGCACACACCAACAGCTTGTCAAAAGCATCACGACAATCATTAGCGAAACGAACGGCATTTCGCTCAAGGACACCCTGGACCTTTTGCTCTCTTCAGATTTAGAGCTGAAAGACCCCAAAGCCTTTTCGCACATTCAAGAATTTCGCAGCCTGCTCGGGAAATTTTTGACGAATCAAATCCCCATCCAAGATCTCCTGCGCCATCCTGTTTCGGCCGCTTTATTTGAGTTTTTCCAAAAGTTCCCGTTGAAGTATACGGAAGAGCACATCCATCTGACCGGCGCCTTGACAGCTGAATTTATTTATCCGCGCCTGAAGAAACTGCTTGAAGGTCCTCACAAGGAGATCTACGAGACGAAAATCCGCGAAGTCTACGGCGACAAGGCGATCCCCATCCGCACCGTCAAAGACGTTGATCGCCTGATTCGCCTGCAAGAGAACGAAGGCTTTTCGACTTACTTAAAAATTCTTTATCTGCCCAAGCTGATTTTCATTTCTCGCGAGGCCCACGCTGAAGCGGCCTACCACATGGCCGAGGAACTTTATCGCAAGTACAACGTGGGCAAAATCCGCCTGAAGTTTTCCCTTTCACGCTCCACTTCCAATTCGAGTGAGCAGATTCCGGGAATTGACGACGTCACACCGGAAGATGTGGTTTTGGGCCTGTACCAAGGCTTCAAACGCTTCCAAGTAGAACATCCGGAATTTGGTTTTGTTCTTTCGCCTTCTTTTCGCAAAGAAAGTAATTTCTTTGATTCCGAAAAATTCAAAACTCGCAAAGAGCACTTCATGCAGCAGATCAACGAACTCGTGCGTATGATCGACAAGTATCCTTACTTGGCTCCGCACATGACCGATGCCGATACCGTCGGCGACGAGCGCGAGCTTTACCGCAAAGAACATTTCAATGAAATGCAAGAGGGCTTTCGCAAATTGCAGTACCGCGGTTTTAAAATCCGCTCGCATCACGGCGAAACCTGGCATACCTTGAAAAAAGGCATCCAGGCCGTCGATAATGCCATGAACATCTGGCATATCGACACTCTCGAGCACGGGATCAGTTTAGGCATTAATCCGAATAAATATTTTCATCAGCTCTACCAACAGGTTCTCAAAAAAAATCTGGCCGGGGAAAAGGTGACTGAAAAAGACCCTCTTTACCGCGAATTGAGCGAGCTCGAATGGGGTGCGAACCGGGCCATTCTAGAGAAACTTTTAGCGGGGCAAAAATTAGATGCGCAGGAGCAAGTTCTTTTCGTCAAAGCGAAGTTCCATACGGCCCGCGAAGTCGAGCACTATCAGCACGATGTCTTAAATCGCATGATTCAAAAAAATGTGACCCTGGTCTCGCTGCCCTCCTCGAATAACAAACTGACCGGCAAGTTTGAGGACTACAAAGACCACCCTTTTTCTTGGTGGGAGAAAAAAAACGTCCAGCTCGGGGTTGGAACCGACAATTACGTCACCTTGAACACGAATTTCATCAATGAGATGCTGATCCTGCTGTACACGGATGCCGATAACTTGAAAATCACCAAAATTCTGATGGTCACGACCGGAGAAACGCGAAGGCCTTACATCAGTCACCTGCTGTGGAAAATGCGAAAGGATTTGAAGTGAAATCCCGTTCTCTCATGAAAGAGGTTTTCAGCCGGAAGATGCTGATTATCTTTTTTCTGGGATTTTCGAGCGGACTGCCTTTTTTGCTGATCGGCTCCACCCTCAAAATTTGGCTCGCCCGCGAAAATATCGATATCAGCACCATTGGTTATTTCACCTGGGTCTCGATGTCCTACTCTTTGAAATTCCTGTGGGCGCCTCTGCTGGATCGTTTTACGTTGTTCCGGGTCGGTCGCCGTCGCAGTTGGATGATGACGACCCAAATTATTCTGATGGGATTGATTGCCCTTTTGGGAAGCCTTCATCCAGCAGATGCCCTTCCGGTCATGGCCGGAGTCAGTATCCTCATCGCTTTTTTCAGTGCCACGCAAGATATTGCCATCGATGCCTACCGGCGTGAACTTTTAACGGATGAAGAGCTGGGACTCGGGTCTTCGGTGAATATGTACGGCTATCGTGTAGCCATGCTCGTGTCAGGAGGACTGGGCATCGGCTTTGTGGGCTCTTCGATCGTCAGTCTTTCTTGGAATCAACTTTATTTGATCATGGCCTCTGGCATGAGCATCGGTTTGATCACGACTTTCTTTTGCCCCGAGCCGCAATTGGATGCGCCCCCGCCGCGAACTTTACGCGATGCCATCGTCGATCCCCTCCGGGAGTTCATCACACGCCCTGAGGCCTGGTTCATTCTTATTTTTGTGCTGATGTATAAATTTGGCGATGCGGTGGGACTTTCGATTCTGAATCCTTTCTACGTTAAAATCGGTTTTAGCAATGCTGACATCGGATTGATCGCAAAGACCTTTGGGCTGGCCTCTTCGTTGGTCGGATTTTTTCTCGGAGGGATTGCGATCTACTACATCGGTATTTACCGCTGCCTCTGGATTTTTGGGATTTTACAAGCCTTCTCGACCGCCGGTTTTGCCTTGCTTCTTTATACTGGCCCCCAACCCTGGGCCCTTGGGGTGGTGGTGATTTTTGAAGATGTCTCGACGGCCATGGCTTCAGCCGCCTTCATCGCCTATATTGCGGCGGTTTGCAATCGGCGATATACCGCCACCCAGTACGCCATTCTTTCGAGTGTCGCTACCTTAGGACGTAATTTCTTTTCTGGTTTTGCCGGTGATTTGGTGAAACTTCTGGGCTGGGCGCCTTTTTTCTATGCTTGCAGCTTGATGGCGATTCCTGGCTTGATCATGCTCGTCTGGATTAAAAAATACCACGTCGAAGACGAAAAAGACCGAACCGCCTCCGTTTGAGAGACTTCCCTCAGAAGTTCAATTCAAGGCGCCTCGGCCCCGCAATGGTAACCGGGGTACAGATAACTTTCCTTATCCGTTTCAAAAGTGTTCACGAAGTTTGGTGTTCGATAGAGTGCACTTAAGGATGCGAGACAGGTGTTCAAATCCTGTAAACCAGGCCCGGTCAAAGAGTTATTTTCTGTTTTGTACGTGAGGTACAAATAAGTGGGTTCTGAGTAGTTATTAATTTTTCGCGCAAATTTGCCGGTCGAGTCCACTTTGATTCCGTAAGACAGAGCTTCCTTCGCGACGAAAGAGAAAAACTCTAAACCCATCGCCTGCTTGCTGCGAATGCCGATTTCTGTGAGCCAAAACTCAACATGCTCCATTTTTGGATGGGCCGCAAGCTCTGTTCCGACCCGGTTCAGCAGAAGACCGAGAGTGTATTCACCCGCCGCATTTTTTTCAGTCAATTGCTCCGGCGTCACGCGCAGAAGGGTCAGATGATCCGCTAAAAACAGCAAAAGTTTTTTATCAAACTGAAACTTTTCCAGGTTCGGTTTATCCCGCGCTTCGGCGAGGGTGCTGATGGCGTACTCTTTGAGCGGCCAATCAAAAGTCGTCGTCTCTAAATTGCCGTTCACCATTTCGCCGCTGGGATTCGCGCAGGGGAGTTCGGTCAAAGAGCTGATTTTTTCAAATTTCGTATGGCGCACATAACTCACTACGAAGCGAGTCAAACCACTCGGGTCTTTTTCTACGACGGCCGTCGGCGCATTCCCGCGACGGATTTCGATCACATGTATTTTGCTGTAAAGACGCTGGTTGCGGTCAAGCCCCTCCAGCAGGCCGTATAAATTTTCGGCCCATAGGGCGTCTTCGGATTTACGACAGCTTCCGATCTGTTTGGATGGGACGTCCCGCAGGGCTCCGTCAGCAATAATAAAAAGGATTCCCGCTTCAGCGGCGTGCTGCAGATAGCGCAGATGTTCCGCATTGGGCGAAGACGTCGTGGCCACCTCACGAGGCGAAGTGGTGGTGCAAGACACCAAGCCGGTCAGGCCTATGAGAATCGCTAGAGCAAAAGATAATAAAAGAGAATTCACGCTTCCCTCCCCTTTTCAGTATAGCGGCTCTGTCCGCTAAAGCGCAGAGGCATTCTTTCAAGCTAGACCTTCAGCCGTCTCGTCTAAGAGGCGTCGGCAAAAGGCCCGTCTTGAGGGGCAAGGGATTTCTTACTTCGTGGTTTTGAAAATGTCCTGGATTGTTTTCAGGATTTTCTCTTGAAGACTTTCGTCGATATTGTCATGGGACGCGTTCGCGACACTGTCGGCGATATCATCCAAGGTTTGAGCGAGCCTTAGGCCCCCTTTAAGCAACTGCATTTCAACAATCGGCGTGAAGCGAGCGGCATACTCGGGGCCCAACAACGGAATCTTCGTCACATCAACGACACTCCCAGGGGCGATTCTATCCTCAGCCTCGCTGATAAACCAAAGGCAATAGGGGCGATGCTTATACTCTTCCCCTTTGGGAACATTGACCAGAGCGGCCGCCTCATCAGGATAAACGCCGTTCTCTCTCACATTGACCGAATCGGTCACCCAGTCGGAAACGCTTCCGCTCGCGTATTTAATTTTTGCCTGAGCCGTGAACATTTCGGGACGAAGACTTTTGAAGTCGGCAAGGAAATCGGGAGCGTAGCGTACGGGTTTTTTATTTGCACTGGTGAGAGCGTAGCTATCGCCCAAGGCTTCGACCAGGGGCGTGTCCCAAAGGGCGTGCAGATTCATGGCTTGAACAGCTCTACCCGCATCGGGTTGCCACTTGATTTTGCAGACGTTGCCACCAATGTCGTAGCCATTACCCACGTGCAGAGGCTGGTGAATATCGCCCATGATATGGATCAGGTAGCGCATCGCCAGGATCTTTTCGGTGCGGCTGTACTGGTTAGCTGTGTCCTTCAAGATTTTGATCGATCCCATGAGGGCGCCATAGGAATCTTTCACATCCTTGAGGGGACGGGTCTCATAGGTGTATCCCGTTGGGACGTTGACGAAGTGGTAATTGGAAAAATTGTGATCATTTTTTTCTTCAGGCAAAGAGGCCGAAGATTTATGACCGAAGGCCTCATCATCGCGCACGCTATCGGCCCAGGTGGCCGCCACTCCGAGGGGTTCGATGCCAAGAATTCCGCGGACAAAAGCTTTGGTGGTGGGCTTGAGGTTTTCCTCCGCGACCTGACCGATGATGGTGTGCCCTAAGTTCCCCCAGGCCAACGCCTTTTGCGAGGAAAAAACCATAAGGGCTAGGAAAGCAAAATTTAAACTTGTCAGGGGAAATTGTTTCATCGGAAAGCTCCTTGAAGTGGGCCAGGTTGTACCAAAGAAATGAGCTTTCTTGGAAGAAATTGCGCTTAACAAGGCGCTTCGTCGCTAAAATGCCATTAAAGCAGGAATTTTTATAATTTTTCTACGCGGTTTACGTGAAGAACTGAGTCAGCGGGGCGAAACGAAGCTCGCCGCGCGGATTCTCTTTTTCAAGATAGACACGGGAAGAATGTTTATGCTAACTATTCGAGTTCATTAGTTGTTCCCATGTCCGGAGGGTTGGCCGAGTGGCTGAAGGCGCTCGCTTGGAAAGCGAGTTTACACCAAAAGTGTAACGGGAGTTCGAATCTCCCATCCTCCGCCATTTTGGATCTAAGCCACTAAAATCAATAACTTCTTACAGATTCACAGCCGACAAATTGTTGGTTTTTTGCTGGTTTTGATTCTGAAGCCATCTGCTCACCTCAAGTCCGAGCATCTGATTATTCACGTGGGAATAAAGATTTGTCGTGTTGAGATCCTTGTGTCCCATGATTTCAGAAACGATTCTTCGGTTCATACCTGTGGAATCAAGATAGCTACAGAACGAATGCCTGAGTCCGTGAAATGGAATTCTTGGAAGCTGTGGCAGTTGTGCTAGCACTGACTGCAATTGCCGATTGAAGTGAGAACTTTCTAAATTTTCCAATCCGCCGAAAACAAAATCACCTTTTGCAAATTTCCTTTGCTTTAATAAAAGCTCTCTTGCCTCTGGTAACATTGGAACTATTCTTGTTTCACCGTTCTTCGTGGTCTCTTCAATTTGTCGCGTCTTCTGATTGTAGATACGCTTTACCTCGATGGCTCCCTGATAAAGACCAATCGACTTATCAAAGTGAATGCAATTCCATTTCAGTCCTGCTATCTCGCCTGCCCTTAGTCCGCTGAATAATGCAAACTTCCAAAGACTGTGATTCTTATTCTCACTCGTTGCATTTAAAAAATAATTTACTTGCTGCTGATCCCAAAACTTTGCTTTTGATTTGTTTTTCTTAGGTGTTGGGATCGTCGTTATTCCGGTATACCCAACAACATCGTCGATCTCAGCTTTGCGCATGATTGATTTAAAAGTTGCGACTGCTCTGTAAATCTTTGACGCACTCAAATCTTTTTCTTGCATGTATCTTATGAAGTTACGCAGATGACTTTTATCCAGCTCTTTCATTTTGAATGAACCGAAATATGGAATCAATCTGCTGCGCAATTCTTCGTCGTATCGCATGACTGTCGCTTCAGCTAATCCGCTATATCGTTTATCTTTGAGCCAGGTTTGACAGTAGTCTTTGAAGAGCAATGTTGATGAAATCAGCATTACACCCCTGCTGTTTGAGAGCGTCTTTAGATACTCCTGCGAAGCAAAAGCGACTGCGTCTGCTTTTGTTAAGAAGCCTTGCTTTCGGATTTGTGAGCCTCTGCCATCGGGTACAATAACTCGCCACATCTGGCCTTTTTCATTTTCATAAGACTTCACGAACTTTGAAACTTCGTTTGATATTTTTTTTGCCATAACTTCCTCCTTTGAGGAAAGCCAAGCCCGCCGTATTCAAATTTCAATGAGCACGGTGGACTTGTATCGAATTGTTCAGGTTAGTTCAAGATTGCTGAGGAGCTTTCACTCCGCGTTGTAGTTGTTTCAGGACACTTTCAAGGTTGAAGACATATACACGCCCTAGCCGTCCCGTAGGTGCTATGCGGCCCCTGCGAATGTGATAGCGAATAGACTCTTCGGATTTACCGAGCGCACACGACAGCTCCTTTAGACTTAGGAGCTTCACGATTCGACCTCCCGTGCTGATGGTGATGAAGGTGTCGTATTCGAAAGGTCCACACCCATTGTAATCAAAATGCCTTCAACTTGTTCCGCGCTTGCCTGGGATATCCTGCCTGAATTGGAAACCCTAAACGGCAACCTAAACCGTCTATGAATAGATCCAATTGCTTTTAGATTTGCGTTGATGCGATCAGTTTTCCAAAGAAAGTCATCTTCAGCGATTTGCATGAAAGTCTTCTTATTGGCCGTAAGACTACGATGAATTGCCAACAATAGTTCAGCGTCTCGGTCTAAAGATCTTGCAGCCCTATCTTCCTTAATCTTTTCGATAATCGAAGCGAGAGCGATATTAAGCACTTCAACCGTGGGAGCCTCGTTGAACAGCCATTGGAAGACTTGAAATGGCCTTGGTCCAAGCTGCATGAATTCATCTAAACGAGAAAGGTGTAGCCCAGGAGGGGAGATTTCTCCGAGCAAGCGCTTCTGACGAAGGAGAAGGAGATCATTCTTAATCAATTCAGCTTCCAATTTACATCTAGGATCATCCACGCTCTCAAGGCCTTTTACATTCGCATTCTGCCTGGTAAAGATTGAATGTGTACGGCTACGAATGGCTTCGTTGTCAAAAAAAGATGTCCCTCCGAAAATTTTGGGGCCAAATACGCAAAGTCCTTCTGTCTTCCAAGACCCATCGCTGGTAGGGCTATTGATGTTCATAAGCCCTGGTAGTTCATTACCGATCGTGAGGATTTTGTGAAAAACAGATGTCGAGTCGGCTCCGTCTTTCTGAATCTCTTCAAAAATCGAAGTTCCCCGAACTCCATCAACCATTCGCCTAATAACCGCTTCTGAATCTGCCCCGCTGCCCCAAACTGCATTATACGCGAGGCTAAAAAACGTTTTGAGTATTGTCGTTTTCCCAGAACCAGGTTGTCCAACAAAGCTCAAATAAGAAATCACCGGATAGAAGTCGAAAAACCAAGATGCGAATATATAAAGCGCGAGCATTGTCAGATCTTGCTCTGGTAAATTTAAAATCCGCTTGAGATACCAGATGATTCTCATAAAAAGTTGTGAGGGCTCCATATCCCTTCCAAGCCCTGAGGGAAATTTGAGCCCCAAGTTCGGTAGTTTTTTCTTAAGCGCAATCTCGCTCGTAAGTTCCTGCGGCTCTCCTCGCTTCTTCTTTACAAAAACGGGGGCATTTTGTTTGTCTTGCAAGATTACTAAATCGTAGGTTGCATCCTGTTGTTGAATGGAAAAAGCACTGGAGGCAAGTCGAAATGTGCCGATGCCGGCTCGCCCGCCTTCAGACTGAATCACTTCCGTCACCTCCATCACTTTGGGAATAGATTGACCTTCTGCCTCTAGGGCATTATCTTTTACATTATTCATTTTGTTTTCCTTGTTTTTATGGCCCGATGTAACGGGCCTGTTTTTTAAGCCCTTAGCCACTCTTCAATTTCGAAATCAAGCCACCCAATAAGCCTTGATGAAATCCTCCTTCGTTTGGGAAACTTCCCTAGCAATTCAAGGCGCCGTACCGTTGAACGGCTACAGCCAACCATTTCTGTAACATCGTTGATTCTTAGTATCTTCATGCATTCTCCTTTGCGTTTATGAATTGCAATGGAGAGTACTGGGCTATGGACTCTGATTAAAGTGTGAAATTATTGTTGGCAGTAAAGTGGCATTCAATGCCGAAACTTGTAGCTTAAAAAATTCCCGAGAGTTTTTTTCTGTTTCGTTCTTATGAATTTTTTGTGCCAGTCCAATATGGATCGTCGACTAATGCCTGTTAGCTTTTGCAGAAGAATCGATGCCGAGTTCTCGCTAAGCTGGCCTGGCCCTAACTTCACCAATTCCCCTTTGTGTTTTAGCCATCCATCAATTTTGAGTTCTTTAAGAAGGGCCGTACTTACCTTGGAAGTAATGCATATTTTTTCTAAATTTATTGCCATCTTATCTGTCCCGGCATTTGTTGTGAGTTCCTCAAGAATATACGCCATGCTTTGCTTGCAAACTTCCGTATATGTGTCTCCTCTTCTTTTTCCGCCAATATATTTAATTGCTTTCTCTTGCTGATTCGTAGCAAGCATTGAGTGCAACCGTTCATAGTATGAACTTAATTCATCAATTTTTTTTTGAAGCCGCATTTTTTCTTCTAAGTGCGTAGTTACGGTGCTTTCAATAAAGTCTTTTACAGCATCGTATATTTTCTCATTTCCCGATTGGTTGAGCATTTGATCCAAACCCGACGGCAGCACCAAAGTTTCCATTTTGCTTTTCATTAATACTCCTGAATAACTCTAGGCAGAGCTGATCAAATATGAATTTAATTTCAAGGTACTTTGAGGATAAGGCAATGGGAGTTTTTTCAAACAGAATTTTTTTCTTCTGAAAAGATATCGGATGGTAAGGAATTGACCTATTACACCCACGAAAAGAACAAGTTTTCTAAAATTTGATTGCCTTAGCTAGCCTTTTTGCCGAGTAACTTGGAAGCAAAAGCATCATTGAGGGATTGCGCGAACTGCTCTTGAAGCTTCGCTATTTCAGACCGAAACAAAGGATACGCACATAGTCTAGAGGCAGTGGAAGGATGATACCCAAGCGTTCTTGCAGCCCTGCCAAGGGGCTCTCCGTGCGCCACAAGCTGGCACAGTAGGAGGTGCCTTGCATTGAGTTTCCGAGGGCATCGTGCTCGGACCATTAAGTTCTCATAAGCTCTGTTGCACGCCGGATATCCGACTTTGTAACCGCCCACCGGCTTATTAGGATATCTTGAACTTCTTCGTTGGTAAGTTTCAAATATAAATTGATCTTTTTCTTAGGTGTGAGAAGACTCGTATTTACAGATTCTTCCATTGAAGACTTGGAAAATATTTTTTCGTGCAAGTCAGCCGCAGACCTCTCCAGCTCTAGCCTCAAATTCATGACGCCCCTCCCATTTTCAAAAATCGAAAATATTTTTTAAATGAATATATAAGCACAATAACAGCTTAGCTCAAGGTACTGGCCGGTGGGGAGGGGGTTCCCCTATAAGCTACAGAAAAAATAAAAAAAGCCTTCCGAAGGAAGGCGTGTAACATGAGTTCAAGGCAGTTTGCTGCCGCAGAACAAATGATTGAACTGAATCTAATTGCAGGTGCATGAAGGGCTTTGGCTCCCGTCACAACAAATCTGTCGCCCTAGACTACAACCACAAACACCATTGTGATGGCTGCAACATCCACTGCGCTCCGCAGTTGTTTCTTGTTTTGTGCTCTGTGGGGTACGTGCTGGCATTCGAGACTTATTAAGGTCTTCGGCAAATGCTCCCTGAGATTGCGGCGCTAGCTTTTGTTCTTTGGGCGCCGGGTCTGCTGCGAAGCTCATGCTTGCAAATAATAAAATCATGGCTATAAGTAGTTTCATTAGTTTCCCTCATTCTTAGTGCCGACTTTGCCGGTGTACGAATTTATATTCCCTGATGTCGAAAAGTTATCTTTCTTGGTCTTGTTGGCCTTAGTGCGATGATAGGAATTCACATGCGTACCATTCTTTTTAATATAGCCTTTAACTTTAACATGGCTAGAACTACTCTTTGAGCTAGACATGGATGAATGGCTGCCCCGTCCACGAGCGTGCGATGCTTCTGGAAGCGAGACGAAAATAAAAAGCATTACGAATGAAATAAAAAATATTTGTATTTTCATAAAACTATTATCGGTTTATTTTAAAAGAACTTGAGGCCTGTTCATTTTTTCATCGTTCTCTTTTTTTGATTTGGATTTTCATATCTCCAAGAAAAACCTGCTTTTTCCATATCTTCACAAACCTGAATTGTATCCTTCATTGAAGCATGATTAAATGTTTCAGCTTCAGTCATTCCTTGTGATTTAAATCTTATAATATCGTCGTCAATATCATCGGCAGTCACGTCCCTGACTCTGCGCTCCTTTGTTACATAGCTTATGTAATACTTACCATTATAAGAAGAGACATTTTTACACTCTTCTTGTATCGCGGACTCGCAGAGTTTGACTCGTTCGTCAAAGTAATCAATCCATTTTTTAAGAGTATATCCTTCTTTAAGGTGCCTATCAAAAGTCTGATTAAATTTAAAGATATTATTCTTCACATTTTCGTTAACAATAGTGCACTCGTTCTTTATTTCACTTGGTCCTTGAACATAATAGACAGGGCGTCCAAATGCTGGTTCGTCGATGGTGTTGATTATATATCTATCAATCGTTCTATTTCCAGCCCACCAATCCGCAACACATGAATAATAGTTAGACTCATTTAATTCTTTTGGAAAAGCTGAACTAACACCTAACTCCTGATCTGAAAGATCATTTATAGAATTTACTTTTATTTCTTTATATGAAGCATCATCCTGAATGACATATTTATAAATACCAGAGTCTTTTAAGTTCAGTCCAAAAACTCTACAATGTGGATTCTCCGATTTATTTTTAGAGTCAAAACACTTCTCAAATGATTCTACACTATACGCACATTGTGGGCTTAAGAAATCAAAATGCCGCTCTTCTTGTTTTCTTATTGCCGAAAAAACCGATTCTTTATCGACAGGCAATACCTTTTTAACATCAGGACAAAACCAACTATCAAAAGTATAAGGAAATGCTTTATATTTGCTTATTAACTCCGCTGCTTCTTCTTTTAACTTTGGATATTTATATACTTTCTTTTCATTATCGTAACCGCAGGCATCTAAATTGGCTAAATCATTCAGTCGTTTGTTAATTCTTATTACATCGTCAATATTATTAATAAGCTCGCCCGCCTGAAGATGGTCATATGCCTTCAATTTTTTATACGAACGCTTCCAACTCGTCATTACTTCAGATGGAATCTCGCGCTCAAGTGGTCCCCTGATAAGATACTGATATCCACAAAAAATAGAGACAAATAAAATTATTGAAAGTATTAGCTTCATCTTTTCACTTTCTCAACCAGCAGCCGGTACTTCATGTCCCCGTCAGCAAACTCAGAACTGAACAACACCGCCGCCTCAGATTTTTCATCCCTTCGATTGAACAGCAGCACCGAAACAGAGATCCCCAAGTAATCACTCAAGCTTTGGATATGGTGCAGGTTTTTCGCAGAGGGCAATACTCCAGTAGTCCAACCGTGCAAAACGCTTACGGGTATCCCACAGGCCCTTGAGAGAGCGTTCACCGACTCACCTCTAGTCTTTAGCTCTCTTTTCAAAACCTGCTGTAAATAAATTTTCATGCACTCCATAAATCGGAAGCCCTTCAGACAATATTCACTTTAATCCCGTCACCTGAATGAGAATTCAGTCCACTGCATAGAGAATTTCGTCTCTGTACAGAGAATAATCGGAGATTGAACCAAAGTGGGTCATGACAATCATAAATGGAGACTGACCTGGTTTATTGTGCTTCTTGAAAGTGAAATACGGGGCTTGCGTTGTTGGAATTTTGCTTACTGATGGCAACAATCCACACAAATTGACACAACTCCACAACACTTAGTTGCGAGGTCGCTGGGCTTGGCTTTCTATTTGTTATTTATAAATAATTCAGAATTCTCGATGCCTTATCGTGCGACAGAAAAAGGATTGAAAAAATCAACTTCTTGAATCTCCCATCCTCCGCCATTCCAAAAGTCATGGGTTTTTAGAACAGCAGCTAAGTCACGAAAATCACAAACAAATGGTTTCAAGAGCTTACGAGATCAGTAGCGGTGCCTCCATCACAGAACATCACACACCATCACGGTTGTGATCTTACTAAAATCTTACCGGAGTCTTACTGGCAAAGAGCGGTTTTCCGAGTAGTGCAACCACTTTTTCTTGAATCAAAGAGCGCCTTTTAAAATAAGGAGTGTCTTTTATGAAAGATGGATTCGCAGTGGCGGCTTCGTGTTAAGGCACGGGCTGCGGAAAAGGACTGACAGACATGGAAATATTCACTCCCCTCGAAGTAAGAGAAAAGCGCCCGCCAGGTCGTCGCTCTAAGCATTCGGCATCTTATCAGCTTATGGTTGCCCAGAAGGTTGTCGACGATGGCATGAGCTATCGCGAGGC